>ERZ1066120.714-NODE-714-length-27332-cov-42.606628_pt1 | contig 27332 bp, 25 predicted proteins | sample MGYA00382767_ERZ1066120 | MGnify/ENA primary metagenome ERZ1066120 (study PRJEB33369, sample SAMEA5778350) | biofilm metagenome | biome: Industrial cooling water; feature: Water cooling tower basin; material: Biofilm | place: United Arab Emirates | collected...
GAATTTTAAATCAAGTCCCAATTCTATCGCCGAAATTATTCCTCGTTGCTCACCTATTACCTTCCCTCTTTCCTCACCTCGTTGCTCGCCTCTTTCCTCGCATTCTTTGCCAAATTGTTGATACCAAGGAGACTCTTGTAGTATTGCCATATCCCATCCCATTATACTTTGAACTATTGCGCTGTCTAATACAAATGTAGCAAAGAAACCCAAAACAGTTTCGAGTTCACTCAATTTTTCATCCGCACGCATGACTCGTAATGCTTGTTGGATTGTTTCTTCGTTGTCTCCATTCTTGAGAATAGGCGCAAATGGAATCAGAGAAGAAACTTTTTGGAAAGCTAACTGTACGTCAACTTCCCATAGATTAATAACTCGGTAGTCTTGACGCGCGACTAAACCCATAAACTTTGATTTGAATCTGGTAGGGATGGGGGTATCGCTGTCTTTAATAAAATTGATTAGAACTGGGTAGACTGGCAAGTCGTACTTTTCCTCTGCCAAACCTGTATATGCACGCACTCGTTTAGGCATCTTAGTTTTGTAACGCAGCTGCAACTCATTCAGAATCAAAAAATCACCGTGATTCGGACTGCTAGCTTTAATGAGAATGTCACTATCACGGCTTACAAATTGGAACTCTGAGTTGACTATTTCTTGAACTGTTATATTGGAACTACCAGTAATCCACTGTGCCCATTGAAGTGGTTCAATACCAATAATGCGCTTGGAGCTGATATCGGCTGATTGTGCCATAAGTGGTTAGACTTACCTGTATAAAAATAGACGACGAATCAAATAAGATTGATTTGTGAATAGTATAATGCTCTTATTTGAGTATAAGTTAATTATTTAAACAAAAATAATGATAACTTTTGTATAATCATTATCGTTTAAATAAAAATGTATTATTCTCTTTGTCTGTAAGGATTTGATTAATATGCGATTATTTATATTATCAAAATCATGTATTTTTATATACATTAAAATATTTGATTACACTTACATGCTCAAAGATGCACACTCGGAGCAGCGCCTATTCCGCTTTTATGAATAAAGTTATCATCAAAATACAAATATTCATGGGCACAGCCATAATTGCACCTAATAGCGCGTATCGCTGTGAAAATAGCAAAATACCAATAACTAATTGTGAGACAGCTATGGTAATTGCGAATAAAGCTAATTTATACGGCGCCAGTTCAGCTTCTAAGTTACATAGGCCGTATTAACAAAATATAAAAGTCTTTGATTGGCATACTTTGAAGTTTGTCATTAATACAAGGCAGATGGTAAAAAGGCGCCTGCTGGCTCGTTATACAGACCAAGACTCATCAAAGTTTCGGGTTGAATGATACGCAGTCCGTGTTTCAAACACCAACGCAACAACTCGGCGTTACGCATTGGAACATAAAAGCCTGACCCAGCTAACTCCTTTGCCGCTCCTATAAGTGCTTTTAGGTCTTCATTATTCTCACCAACTGCGTGACCGAAGAAGCCTATTTCGGTAGCGTAGCCCGATACACGCCCATCATACTCGACAAGCGTCGCGGTACCTCGCTCGACAGCCCCCTTTAATTCCCCCGCTCGGTCATGACCGTGAATGCTGTAGCAGATTTGATTACATGCAGCAAGGTCAGCTTCAACCACTGAACGAACAATACGATTAGGTATTGTTAAGCCGAGCGGTTGCCCTTGAAGGTTTGCCAGTGGCTCGCGTACATTGAAGCCAAGTTTTGTATACAGTCCAAGGGAACAGCTGTTATATGCAGCTTGAACGAGCCTTACACCAGCGTAACGTTTTTCCCGTGCCCGTTGTAAAACATGTTCCATCAGGCGCCGACCAACTGACCTATTTTGTGCGGTTGGGTCTACCGTAGTCGGACCGATTCCGGCGATAGTGTCCCCTTCCCACAAAAAGTTGCTACCGATAACTTGTCCATCAGATGTTTCAGCTACAACAGAATAAATTGCTGGGTCAGCTAAAAGCTCGGTCAACATATCCGCTCCAAACTCCGCAGAAGGAAAGTCTGGTGTAAAGCCACGTTGTACTGCAATGGTACGGAAAGCTTCATACAAAATGGCGCCACATAGGAGTGCATCGTCTGGTCGTCCCGCGCGCAGCGTCACCGAAAACGTTTGTTTAGATATTTCGCTCATCGAAAGACACAAAAATAAATAAAGTGAGAAATTCTCACTTTTCTAAAATACGAGAATTTCTCACGTTTGTCTAGTGGTAGTTTTCAAGAAGGTAAAATGTAATTATGTACAGGAAAACTCTCTTAAATTGGAGGGGTGCTACTTTTATTTATATTCTCGAAGTGACAAATGCCTGAACCTTTACGCCGTTTACCTCAGCAAGCTCGCAGTCGTCTGCGATTTAATCAAATTTTGGATGCAGCTGCGTTGGTTTTTGAGGAAGTTGGCTATGAGATGGCAAGTACGGAGTTAATAGCTGTACAAGCAAACACTTCTATTGGCTCTTTATACCGTTTTTTCCCTGATAAGTCAGCAATCTTACACGCTTTGGGAGATAGGTATTATGAAGAGCTAAAAGCTTTATTTGATAATATATTTCACCCAAAAAATATAGATAAACCGTTAGCTGATATTTTGAGTGAAGCTGTAGATTTATGTGATAATTTTTACTCTAATAATCTTGCTGCCAGGATTATTTTTTTGCAGTCGCAAGCTTTTCCTCAATTGCAAACAATGAATCGACGTTTAGATAATGAAGTTGCTGTAATATTTGATACATTTTTAGCATTACGTCAACCAAATGTAGAAGCAGAACAGCGGCGCCTGATGGCATTAATGGTAGTAGAAATAGCAAGTGCTTTACAATTATTTTACTGGAATCAAGATGAACAATTAAGGCAAAAAATTGTGATGGAAACTAAATTGGTATTAATTAGATATTTAGAACCAATCTTTTAAAGAGATATACATCTAAGTAGGTATTTCCACAAAAGTGAAATAATGCAATATATAGCATTATCCACGGTTATTTTTGATACAGTATATAATAACAATAAAATTATTGTAATATTGCTATATTCCAATTTATAATATTCTGATGCTATCTTAACTATGATAAGTTAGTGCATTTACAGTTTAAGTGGAAAATATTCTCATTGTTATTGAACAAATAGCTAATGATTACGGAGTATTTGAATGTGTTCAATGTGCAGATGCAATTCAAAACTTCTTAATAAGTCAAGGGATATCTGGAAAACGAATCAAACTGGATGTAGGTTTTCGGGATCTGCCGTGGTCAATTATTTATGATTTAAAGCGACAAGAGCAAATCGCTACGAATGGTATTCATGAAGGTATTGTAGTTCAGGTGGATGAGCAAGAGATTGTGTTTGATAATATTGAACACGCTGGAATTGACAAGGCAGAATGGCTTTGTAATTTAAGTTCTCCTACAATTGAGTTGGAGCGTGGTACATTTGAGATAACACAGGAAGAATTTTAAGGAAAAACAACAATGCACGACCTATATACCCTTATATACAAAATCAAAAAAGCTCCTTCTATGTACTTGGGTAGAGCATCAGTTATATGTCTTCAGGCTTTTCTGTCTGGATATAATATAGCACAGTATGAACGTAGTACTGACTTATGCCCTGATGAAAAAGACTTCCAAGAATTTCCAGAATGGGTTCGAAAAAAATTTAACATCCAAACTAGCCAATCTTGGGCAAATATTTTACTTTTCTATGCAGAAGACGAGCAAAAAGCCTTAGATTTATTTTTCAAGGTATTTGAAGAATTCCGCAATCGGCACAATTCAGTTCCAACTCCGGTTGATTATTCTAAAGCAAAAAGTACAGCTTTTTAAAATTTAATAATTATAAGAATTAAGACGCAAATTCAGTATACTTCCTAAAAGTTTGTTTATTTATCCAGGCTTAGTACTAGGTAAGTGAGGATATGATTACCATACGCTCTTATCATGAAGATGATTTGGATACAGTAGTTACGCTCTGGTACAAAAGTTGGAGTAATACATATCCTGAATTGAAGCATCCACAACCATTTGAAGTTTGGAAGTCTCGATTTAAGAATGATTTAGCAATAAATAGCACTGTATGGGTAGCTGAGAATCAAAGTCGAATAGTTGGTTTCATAGTTATTAACGAGATAAAAGGAATTTTAGAACAGATTTTTGTAGATGTTGATGTACAGAGAATGGGTATCGGAACAGCTTTACTTAACAAAGCAAAAATAATCTGCCCATCTGGTTTATTATTAACAACACTTAAACAAAATATTCAATCGCGAAAATTTTATGAAAAACATGGTTTTGTTGCTGGAAAATTAGGAGTAAATCCAGTTAATAGTCAAGTTAGTATTGAGTATAAATGGATATCGAATAAATAAGTTATGAATAATATTGAACTCATTCAAGAACTTTATAGAGCATTTCGTGAAAAAGATTATGATGCTTTTCAACGTATTAGTACAGAAGACCTTGAATGGATTCAAAACGAAGGGTTTCCAGATGGCGCCACATACAAAGGTGCTTTAGAAGTAATTGAGGGAGTTTTTAAAGCCAATAACAATAACTGGAAAGATTTTGCTTTCCATATTGAACAGTACCTTGATGCAGGTAGTTCAGTTATTGTTATTGGCAGGTATATTGGGCGCCACCATGTTTCTGGAAAGAATTTGCGCGCTGCTGCAGCACACGTATATGACCTTCGTGAGGGCAAAGTTTGCCGTTTCCGTATGTTCGCAGATACAAAAACAATTTGGGATACAATATCTTAATACCTTTCTTTGTGCCCTTTGTGAAGAGCGTGGTTCGTTCCTCTTTCCTCCGTGTTCTCTGCGTCTCTGTGGTGAAAAAATACATGTACTGCACAGTTCGTATGCCTATGCTACGATTGTCTAAAATAAGGTTTTAAATCTTCTAGAGAAAATTCTTTGGAGATAAAGCCAATATAGTTGTCGGGTCTTAGTAACACTTTAAAGGGTTTATTTGTACCAAAGATTTCTACAACGCGCGGAGTCATAGGAATAACATTAAAATCGATTAAATTGTTATATTCTTTTTCAAGTTCCAGTTTCAAATCTTGATAATCTTGTTCTCCATCCGTAACAAGCTCGTGTGATGCTTCTTCACTAGAAGCATTATTGCTACCATCGCTAACCAAATGACCATCTTCCATATAAATAATTCTGTCAGCGATATCTAAAATTCGGTTATCGTGCGTTACCAATAGAATTGTACATCCTTGTTCGCGCGCTAACTTCTGCATCAATTCCACAACATCGCGTCCAGATTTTTTATCGAGTGCAGCAGTTGGTTCATCTGCAAGAACAATTTTTGGTTGACCAACTAGCGCGCGTGCAATCGCAACCCGTTGTTTTTGTCCTCCAGATAAATCATCTGGGTAATAGTTAACACGTTGACCCAACCCAACTGTCTCTAACATTGCTGTTGAGCGAGCAATCATTTCGCTTGGCGTAATACCTGGATGAATCTCCAAACCCATTCGTACATTTTGTAGTGCAGTTAAACTACCATGTAAATTATGAGCTTGAAAAATATAGCCATTATTGCGTCGTGCTTGAGTTAACTGACTTGGACTGGCACCAGAAAGTTCTTGTCCTAATACACGTAAACTACCATCAGTCGCAGAACGTAAACCTCCTGCAAGGGTGAGTAAAGTAGTTTTCCCAGAACCAGAAGGACCCGTCATAATAATAATCTCACCTCTGTTTATTTCTAGATTTATATTGAATAAAACCTGTTTACGAAGTTGACCTTTGCCAAAGTAGTGATTGAGATTTTTGATTGAAATAACAGCCTCACCTTTAAAAATATTTTCCATACTCTTCTTTGTGTCCTTTGTGCCTTTGTGGTTCAATTAAAAAGGTTAGAGTTTAACTTTGAATAAAAATGTATATATATTAGATGCTTCGTTCCTCGGCATGACATTTTAAAGATGTCGCATGACAGTTAAAACATATCTGCTGGGTCGGCGGATTGTAATTTATTTGTGGCAATCATTCCAGAGATAGTACACATAATTATAGTTAATACAAATACCAGTATTGCCCTTGCAGCAGGCATATATATAGGTAAATTGGTTGCATTAGCAGCTAACTGATAAAGACCTAAAGGAATAAAATAGCCAGGAATAAAACCGATACAAGCCAAAATAATCGCTTCTTCAAAAATTACGCCCAATAAATAGCGATTGCTATAACCCATCGCTTTAAATGTTGCATACTCTTTAATATGAGCATTAACATCAGTTGATAAAATTTGGTAAACAATAATCACACCAATTAAAAATCCCATTGCTACACCAAAGCCAAAAATAAAAGCAATTGGACTTTCTCTTCTTAAATTACCCTCTTCTAACTCCACAAACTCTGCGCGCGTTAAAACTTTTACATCGTTAGGAAGATGCGCTTTCATCGCTGTTGCTACCTGAATTGGATTATACCCTGGTTGCAAGTAAATTAAACCAACGTTTACGCTGCTAGCTTTTTGACGAGGAAATAATCTTAAGAAATTTTCCTCGCTAGAAAGTAATATACCATCTGCTGCAAACGAGGCGCCAAATTTAAATAATCCACTAATAGTAATAGTCTTTCTATCTACCTCGGTAGTAACTTCTTTACCTGCATCGACACTTTCAAATACTTTTTGATATTCACCTCTTGCACCTCTATCAAACAAAAAGTTATTAGGTAATTGAATTTTATCCAGTTGAACATTTGCTGCTGGTATATCTAAAGCAGGTACTTCTGGATTAAAACCAATTGCTTGTATCGTAGCTCTTTTGCGAGTTTGAGGATTTCTCCATGTTACATTCCCAATGTACATTGGTTCAGCAGCTTTTACACCAGCTATATCAGATGCATCAAATAACCTTCGACGTGAAAAAGTTGATAAATTCTGTGTATTCTTAGCTTGCGAACTAACTAAAACAATATCTGCTAATATTGAGCGGTTCAAACGAGTATTGCTATCAAAAAGCGCACTTTGGAAACCTAACTGCATAAACATAAGAATATCAGCAAATGCAATTCCAGAAACGGCAACTAGCAAACGACTTTTATGACGGTTTAATTGTAACCATCCTAACGGTGTACGTCTTTGTAATTCTTGAATAAATCCAGTCATAATAATTTATTTTATAAAATAAAGAAACCTGGTTTCTACATACAATCATCGTTTTAATTACAAGTTATCGGCAAAGAAACCAGGTTTCTATAATTCAATTGCTGCTTTAACTTGTAAGTTTGTAAACTTAGCTGCTTGCTGAGTCGATTTCTCATCTAGCTGTATATGAACCTCAACCACTCTGGAATCAATATTTTCGCTGGGGTCTGAGTTAATAATGTTCTGACGCTGAACTTGCCAACCAATCCAACTAACTTTTCCTTGCAATTCGTTATCTAGAGAGTTACTGCTAACACGAACATTTTGTCCTAACTTAACCTTCCTAATATTGGTTTGATATACCTCAGCAACTACTCTCATTTGATTAACTTGCCCAAGTTCAACAACTCCGTTGTCAGAAACCTTTTCACCCGCACGCGAATTTATTTTGAAAATCACTCCATCTTGCGGCGCCTTGATATTGGCACGAAAACGCATCTGACCCGGCGCCGTGGTATTTTAGAACTTTACAGAGTTGGGTCAAGCTGTTTCATGACAATGGCTTGCGATTAGTTGAAATGCGTGAACCCATACATCCAAAAACAAAAAAGCCTGCTTCAGTAATATTTGTTGCTAAATAAACACTGAAGTTTAGCTGGTATTGGATTACGCGCTTCGTTTACCCAACCTACATTATTTAATATGCTGTGGGCAGTGCCCACCCTACTGTGTCTTGTTAGTTGAGTAGGTCTTGAAAGCGCTTGTCTTGACGTAATGCGGTGAAGTCGGTGTCAGATTTGGCTAGTGTTTTGTATTTGGCGGGTTGTAGCTTGATTGCTGCTTGCAGGTTTTTAATGGCTTCTTCGTGTTTGTTTTGCAAGGCATAGGCACATGCTTTGTTGTAGTAAGTTAAATGTTTTTTCGGATTGATGGCTATTGCTTTGTCGTAAGAGGCAATTGCTTCGGTATAACGGTTTAGCTTTGCTAGAGCTATACCTCGGTTTATCCAAGCTTCTTCTTTGTCTGGTTCTATTGCAATTGATTTGTCATAAGAGGCAAGTGCTTCAGTATAGCGTTTTAGCCCGCTGAGGACGTTTCCTCGGTTGAACCAAGCTGTACTGAGCCGTGGATTGATTTTGACTGCATTATCATAAGATGTGATTGCATCTTCATTTCTTTGTAAAACGGTTAATGCGTTACCACGATTTATCCAAGCTTCTGCTTTGTTCGGTCTAATTTTTAGTACTTTGTCATAGGTTTCTATAGCATTTTTGTATGAATGCGCGTCTAATAAACTGTTAGCTTGACGAAACAAACCATCTACTTGCTGAGTTGTCTGAGCTTCGGTTAGTAATTGCGCTACGTTCGATTCCTGCACCGCTTGATTTGTATATTCGTAAGCTGGCGCCACATTACTACAGCCAAACGTCAATAGTGCTATTAAGCTTAAGGCAGCAAAACTTCCCGAATCAGTCATTTTGTACCTACATATATCGTACATCCGCATGTTAAAACTTCTGTTCCTATTAAAAAAGTAAGTTGCATTACTGTTTCATTACACTTTATTTATTCTTTTTATTTCTCATGAAATTATTATGGATATAACTGTTTTCTTGCTTGACTTTAAATCAATTACACACACTCTTTGCAAGTACTTCATATTTTGATGAGATATCAACTATTTACCCTGGCAAAAGCTAACAAAAAATGTCGCTTCTTTTTATGCAATTATTTCTTTACTGTAAAATCATATTACCTTTTGTCCCTCTTAAAGAAAAATTTATAAAAATATACAAATTAATGTAAAATTTTTAACACTTCCGGCTTTAAATGTGGTATGCCGTTTGACACCGGGTTTCTCTACCATGTACCAGAAAATGATTAATGCTTCTTACCGTTACACACCGTGCAGCAGATACCATAGGATAAATATCGTTTAAGGAGTCGATACGGCACCCATACTAAGCATGACAATTGATAACAATTCCAACTCATCCCATTCACCTGAGCAAGTATCTGAAGACAAATTGCAACTGGACGACTTTAACGGCGCCAGCGAAAATGGTCTTACCCCAGAAGGACTTGTTACACAGCAAGCTTTAGCTGTAATTAATTCTCTACAATCTCAACAAAGTACAAATGCTCTCAAACAATCGCACTCTAATGTAGAAATACGCTCAAATAAGCTTGTAGTAGTCCAAAGGCGGGCATTTTTATTATCTCTTGTGGCTGTAGGCTTGATTTTTATTGGTTTTGCCTCAAATATTTGGATTATTGGCGCCATTGGAACCGTTGCTACTTTAGCTTTATCGCTCGCAATACTTTTTCCGTGGTTACGAGAAGTCTTTGCGGAATGGTTTTCACCTCAAGAACGTGCTGTTCTATTTGGTATTTTAGTATTAACTATAGGTATAATAGGCGCCATTAAATTTACAGGCGTGGGTGATGATATTTTACGTTGGGGAAAAACTGTTAACTGGGATGCTTCAGGAGCATTAGGAGAATGGTTTGGCGCCTTGGGACAAATTTCTATCGCTATAATTGCTGTTTACGTCGCTTGGCGCCAGTATGTTATTTCTAAAGACTTGACTATTCAACAAAATTTGCTCACAGTTCAACAAAATATTATTACTCAGCAGCAAACTATTGACTCCTACTTTCAAGGTATTTCCGATTTAGTACTCAACGAAGAAGGACTGCTCGAAGATTGGCCCCAAGAACGCGCAATTGCCGAAGGACGCACTGCTGCTATTCTTAGTAGCGTTGATGGTAGTGGCAAAGCTAAAATACTTCGCTTTTTATCTCGTTCAAGATTATTAACTCCACTTAAACGCGACCGTACTCTCGGACGTCCAATACTCGATGGTAGTGGAGGATATGCTGAAGACCGTACTTTTGGACAGCGTGTTATAGACCTTGGTGTAACATTAGCAGGCGCCGACCTTTCTAGTACAGATTTGCGATGGACAGACCTCTCTGAGGCTAACCTTGTACGTGCTAACCTTAGTGGTTGTGATTTAGTCAAAGCAAACTTATCGCGTGCTATTTTATACGAAGCTAGCTTAAGAAATTCTGACTTAAAAACAACACGTTTGTTCTACGGTTCTCACGAAACCGCATCACCCCGCAGTCGAGTTAACCCTCCCAATTTCCAAACTGGTGAATATACTGGTGCGGTTGTTCAAGATGCTGATTTTACTAATGTTCAGCGCATGTCTGAACAAGTACGCTATTACTGCTGTGCTTGGGGTGGCGAAAAAACTCGCGGCACAATTCCTGGTGGTTGCGAAGGTATCCCTAATAAATTAGAAAAATAATTAGAAAAATAATTCTCATTCTCTTTCTTGCTTATGTCCGCATCAGAATTTGAAACTAATAGTCTAGGTTGGCAGTTTTATCTGTTTCAAAAGCGAGTAGGAGAATCTATTGAGTATTTTCTTTCTCGCTTTGACCCTCCTACACCTGATAAGTCTCAAGGTTTAAGATTTAGCCAATGGTTTTTAAACTTGCTTAATTTCTTATTTTGGGTAGCAGTTAGTTTTTTTGCTTTGTGGCTAATGTGGCGCCTTTGGAAAGAATTTAACCCGTATTTATACGCTTGGTTAAACGAAGCACAATCGAATGATATTCGTAGTCAAAAAAACGAGCAGCCAATATCCGCAGCAGCTTTGTTGTCGCAGTCGCAAGAATTTTATAGGCAGGGTAAGTATCGTGATGCTTGTAAATGTTTATACTTGGCGCTTTTACAATTTTTACACGAAAAAAATACATTGCCTCATAAAAAAAGCCGTACCGATGGCGAGTATTTACAAATATTGCGATTATCTAATTCTTCTATGCAGCCATACGAAACCCTGATTACAACGCACGAACAAATATGTTTTGATGAAATGGAAGCAGCGCAAGTCAACTATGAACAATGTCGAGAAGCATATAAAGAAATTACGCAAGAATAAACTAAATAATAAACTAAACAATAAACTAAATACATGAAACGTCCAAATCGTCTAACTATATTTTCTCTAATTATTCTTGGAGTTTTAATTTTGATAACTTTGTTTGCTGCTCCGAGTGGTGGCAAACTTAATAATGGTTCTACTTATAATCGGGCGCCTGAAGGTTACGGCGCCTGGTATAGTTATATGCAGCGTCGAGGCAAAATTGAACGTTGGCAGCGACCTGCTATAGATATTAAATCTAGTATTAAATCTAAAACAGACCTTATAACTCTTTTGCAAGTAAATCCTCCTGAATTTAGCGTTGCTTCAGAATATGAACTACAAAGTTGGATAGAAAAAGGCAATAATCTCATTGTCTTAGATTACACCGGAAAAGCAACAGGAGCAGAATTTAGCACAATTCATAAATCAAGTGCAGGTAATGTAAAAATAGATACTACTAAACGGTATCAGAATTCGTTACCAAAATCGGAAACAGAAATATTATTAGGCGATGATAGAGGCGCCATTGTTTGGCAAACAAGATATGGTAAAGGTAAGGTTATATATTCTGTGACTCCTGAACTGGCAGCTAATGCATATCAAAACGAACCTGGAAATTTTGAGTTTTTAGCGCAGCTAGCTAGTGATAATAATAAAAGGAAAATATATATAGATGAGTATATACACGGCTATAAAGATAAAGATATTAAAGAAGCTAAAGGTGAAGGAAATATTCAAACTTACTTTATCCAAAAACCTATTTTTACAGCTTTTATTCAAGCTGGTATTTTGCTGCTAGTACTAATATTTGCACAAAATCGTCGTTTTGGTAAAATAGCTACTTTACAATCACCAACAGTAGATAACAGTCAAGCTTACATTCAAGCACTTGCCGCAGTTTTACAAAAAGCTGACTCTACCGACTTTGTTGTAGAGATGGTTGGTAAGGAAGAAATAAATCAACTGACACTTAATCTGGGTTTAGGTAAGAAAAATCTTATTGATATTACAGCACCTGACTCTGAGGAGTTATTAAGTGTATGGCAAAATAAGTTTGGTGCTGGGTTAGATGATGTAGAATCTGCCTTGCGTGTACAATCTCAACAAGGACAACGGCGCCTGAGTGAAAATGATTTGATAGCTTGGTTAAGAAAATGGGGCAATATACGTAAATTAACTTTATAACAGACGCGATAACAGACGCGATAACAGACGCGATAACAGACGCGATAACAGACGCGACATGTCGCGTCTCTACATTAATAACTTTATTTTGCATGAATCAAATGAATCCTGTTCTAATCCGTTTAAAAGACGCACTTAATCAAGTTGTTGTTGGTCAGCCTACGTTAATTGAGCAAACTTTGATAGGTTTGTTATCAGGGGGACATATTATTTTAGAAGGTGTCCCAGGAACTGGTAAAACTTTACTAGTTAAAGTATTGGCTCAATTAATTAAGGCAGAGTTTCGTCGTATTCAGTTAACACCCGATGTTTTGCCTGGTGATATTACTGGTACGAATATATTTGATTTGAATACTCGTAGCTTCTCGCTCAAAAAGGGGCCTGTATTTACAGAGGTATTGCTTGCAGACGAAATTAACCGTACTCCTCCTAAAACTCAATCTGCACTTTTGGAAGCTATGGAAGAGATGCAGGTGACGCTTGATGGTGAGACTCTACCACTTCCTGATTTGTTTTGGGTGATTGCTACGCAAAACCCACTCGAATTTGAAGGAACTTATCCTTTACCGGAAGCGCAGTTAGATAGATTTTTATTTAAGCTGGTTGTAGATTATCCTGAACTTGCCGCCGAAAAGCAAATGCTATTAAATCGTAAAGCTGGGTTTGCTGCACGTCGTTTGGATATCGCTAAGTTAGAACCTGTTACTACTGTTGCTCAAATATTAGAAGTGCGTCAATCTGTAAAACTGGTCAAGGTTTCTGAAGCTATTATTGATTATATCTTAGCTTTAGTCGGCGCCTCGCGTCAGCATCCTGATTTAAATTTAGGCGCCTCACCACGTGCTGCGGGTTTATGGTTACAAACATCGCAAGCATCAGCGTATTTTGCTGGCAGAGATTTTGTTACCCCAGATGATATAAAAGTTGCCGCACTTCCATTATTACGCCACAGACTTATTTTAAAACCCGAAGCTATGCTTGATGGTTTACAAATAGATGGTGTAATAGCCTCAATACTAAACAAAATCCCAGTCCCAAGATAATTACACCTTGTCATGCTAAGGAACGAAGCATCTTGAAACCCACCCACTGTCATGCTGAGGAACGAAGCATCTTAAAAGCGTGGATATAAACGAGATTCTTCGCTGCGCTCAGAATGACAAATTATTCTAACTCCTAACTCTTATCTATGATTCCAACAAAAAGAGTTTACTTGCTTTTGACTTTGGGGATTATACTTGCCCCTGCTGTTGCGAGTTTTACTAAAGTCTCGACTGGCATAGCGGTTATTTTACTCTATGATGCAGTAATCTTAACTTTAATGATTATTGATAGTTTACGTGTGCGTCGTTCTCGTGTTGATGTTACGCGCGAGTTACCTCCACGTTTATCAATAGGACGTGATAATCCTCTTAAGTTAGAAGTAAAATCTAATACTAGTACTATAGTTCAAATTTGCGATTATTATCCAAATACTGTTAATCTTAATCAGTCTTTGCTTCGTATTAAAGTAGAGAAAAATACTACTAGTGAAGTAACTTATACAGCGTTTCCGACTAAAAGGGGAGAATTTGATTGGGGAAATCTTCAAATACGTCAACTTGGCGCCTGGGGTTTAGCATGGGATAATTGGAAAGTTCCGCAAAGTTTGAAAGTTAAGGTTTATCCTGATTTAATTGGGTTAAGAAGTCTTTCAATACGTTTGACGTTACAATCTTCTGGGTCAATGCGGCAATTTCGACAGTTAGGTATTGGTACGGAGTTTTCGGAGTTACGAAATTACCGTAGTGGTGATGATTTGCGGTTAGTTGATTGGAAGGCAACTGCAAGACGTGTTGGCGCCAGTGGTAATACATCACCGCTTGTGAGAGTTTTAGAACCAGAACAAGAACAAACGCTGTTAATTTTGCTTGATAGAGGTCGGTTGATGACGGCGCAAGTTCAGGGTTTACAAAGGTTTGACTGGGGTTTAAATGCAACTTTATCGTTGGCGTTGGCTGGGTTAAATCGTGGTGATAAAGTTGGAGTGGGTGTATTTGACCGCCAAATTCACACTTGGATTCCTCCTGAACGTGGACAACATCAACTTAGTCATCTTATCGACCGTTTAACTCCTATTCAACCAGTACTTTTAGAATCCGATTATGTTGGTGCAGTCACTCATGTCGTCCAAAAACAAACTCGACGCTGTTTAATTGTTGTTATTACCGATATTATTGATACCACTGCTTCCGCTGAATTATTAAGTGCCTTATCACGACTGACACCCCGCTATCTATCATTTTGCGTGGCTTTGCGTGACCCTCAAGTTGATATTATTGCTCGTACTTTTACTGAAGATGTTCAAGGCGCCTATACCCGCGCTGTTGCTTTAGATTTGATGGCACAACGTCAAGTTGCATTTGCCAAGCTCAAAGGTCGTGGTGTATTGGTGTTAGACGCACCAGCAAATCAAATTAGTGATGAGTTAGTCGAAAGATATTTACAACTCAAAGCTCGTAATCAACTATAAATATTAGATAAATTTGAAGTCATATCGAGTATGATTTATTGGTGAAGATAAATCTTTAGATATGAGTAATCTTGTTATAGGTACATTTGCTAGTTTAGGTGCGGGACTTGCGACATTTATCGGCGCCTTGCCAATATTGTTGCCGATTAATTTGACACAGCGGGTGCAAGGAATAATGCTGGGTTTTGGTGGGGGAGTGATGTTAGCGGCAACATCGTTTTCTTTAGTGCTGCCAGGAACAGAAGCGGCGATGAGTCTTGGTTACTCTAAGGCTTATGCAGCGTTAATAATGGTTGTAGGAATATTGTTTGGAGGTTTGTTTTTGCAGTTAGCGCATAAACTGCTGCCTCACGAGCATTTTATTAAAGGGAAAGAAAGTGGAGGAGAGAGTTTAAAGCGTATTTGGTTGTTTATTGCTGCAATTACGATTCATAATTTCCCTGAAGGGTTAGCTGTGGGAGTAAATTTTGGTAATAATAATATAAAAGATGGTTTACCTGTGGCGATGGGTATTGGTTTACAGAATATTCCCGAAGGTTTAGTAGTGGCGTTATCGTTAGTTACGGAGGGATATTCTAGAGGCTATGCGTTATGGATTTCGTTATTAACAGGTTTGGTTGAACCTATTGGTGGTTTAGTTGGCGCCTCGGTAGTCAGTATAGCTAACTTTGTTTTACCTTGGGCAATGGCATTTGCTGCGGGTGCCATGTTATTTGTAATTAGCGACGAAATTATACCCGAGTCTCATCGTAAAGGTTTAGAGAAAGAAGGAACGATTGGTGTAATGGTAGGTTTTGTTGTAATGATGTTTTTAGATATTGCGCTTGGATAATGGAATTAATTAGATATATGAACAACTAATTCTCTAACATGGTTGTGCTGACGGTGTTCCCAAATATAAATTCCTTGCCATGTCCCTAATACTAGTTGTCCTCGGTTAATGGGGATGTGTTCTGAGGTATGAGTAATAGCAGTACGAATATGTGCTGGCATATCGTCGGGACCTTCAGCATCATGGATATATTTTGCTGATTCAGGTACTAACTTAGCCATAAAGTTCGCTAAATCTTTTAATACATCGGGGTCAGCATTTTCTTGGATAATTAAGCTTGCTGAGGTGTGGCGTAAGAATAGGGTGCAAAGCCCTGTATCTACTTTTGATTCGGCTACTATCTCGGCAATATTTGATGTAATATTACGTAGCGATTTTGCATTGGTAGATATTCTGAGTAATTTTTGATAGTGAGACATTGGTTAAGAGTGGATAATTTTTTATATATTATAATATTGATATGCGTTGGGACGGGCAAGGATGCCCATCCCACAAGATTTTATCCCACAAGAGTTTATCTTACAATATTTTGTCCCACAAGATTTTATCCCACAAGAGTTTATCTTACAAGATTTTTATTCTGCAAGATGTTTATCTTATGGGTAAGTTGGATGCATTTTGTTGTAAGATTTTGAGTTCACCAAAAATTGGTTTGTTTGCTAAATATTTTAATCCGGCATAGGCTAATAGGTTTTGCCAGTCTTGCTGGAAGGTTGTATTTTGTGGTTCGGCAATACGAAGTAAAGCTAACTCGCTCAATGCTGTGTACCATATACCATTTTGAGCATATGCTGCAATTTTTGCTCGTGGTGTGGTGGCAGCTTTTAACTGTTGTTCTAATTTTACATCCGGCGCCACTCTTTTGAGTGAACCACTAACAAAGCTGGGTATGGATGATTTGGATGTAGTATTATTTTGGCAATAAAGCTTGAAGTACCATGTGTAAGTTTTATTAATTTCTAAGGGTTTTGCTGTCTTTAATTGCAAGCTAAAAATACCAGGTTGAGTGGGTACAGGAAACGAAGTTCGCATAACGTCGTTTTTTTCTTCATCTTGCAACGAAAATTCACCTGCTGATACTTGATTTGATTTAAAAGGTATGTAAAACCATAGAGTCGGATTTTCTTCTATTACCAACCCTGAACGTTCATTTGGTATTAAAGCTTCTAATGGCATTTCTACAGATGGACAGTCACCACGACTACCAGTCCCCCTTCTGCCACTAGGTCTACCTTGGCTTGAACCATCTGGTTCATTAGTATTAAAATTTACTTGTGTACTATTAGAATTTTCGACTTGATTGACTTGTGCTATTGCGGGCATAAAATATGACACAACAATCAAATTCAATAAGCTAATAATGACGTTTTTACAGCTTTTTAGACAAAAGCTTTTCAGTATTTGTTGCACAGGCATAGTATTAAGATTATACTTTGTGTTTTGCATTTGTCTAAGTAAAGAAATACATCTAGTTATATACTTTTATCTGTATTAAGACATTATTTTATGCATAATTACTTAGCAATAAACCGAGTTTCATGAAGAAACCCGGTTTCTATAAACTTTCAAACTCGTAGTGCTTGCTAACAAAACCAGCATTGATGGTACTAAGGGTATCCAAATACCTAATATAAATATGTAAAGACAAACACCATAAAGCACTCCGCAGCTAATTACTGCCGTCAAAATTAGGCGCCGTGTTGATTGTATAGTTAAAGCTATTGCTGCTCCTACTATTGCCCAAGACCATATCCAAATATATTCGCTCCATTTTGGCAGCACATTCAATAAAGGACGATTATTTAACACTGCACTCAAAATTTGACTAATCATATGTGCTTGTACAACTACACCTGCAATTTGAGAGTGAGGCCATTTTCCTTTTGTGTAAGGTGTAGACCAACGCAGGTCATTAAAGCTGTCGGCAGTTGTACCAATAAGAATTATACGATTTTTTACTAAATCTGACGTTAACTTGTTATCTAATACATCTTGGACAGTGAATGTTCTAATATATGGATTGGCAGCACGCCAGTTCAATAGTACTTGGTGTCCTTCACTATTTATATCATGATAGGCGCCACTGTTTGATTGTAAGTTATTAAAGACTGTATTACCGATAACTAAATTTTTGTCTGGAGTTAGCTTGGAACCAATATTTTCACTCGCTAGATAACGGGTCGCAACTCGGAAACTAAAAGATTTATCTGTTTTACATTTAGCGTTTTTAGCAGTTGGAGGCGCCATTGCCAGCAGGTGACGACGTAAAATAGTGTCGGGGTCAGGGACTACATCAGTAAAACCAACACTTGTTTGTAAAGTCTCTGGTGGTGGTGGAACTCCTGGGTCTGCATTATCTTCACCTCCTTTACAAACAGCAATAAAGTTATCACTTCGCATGACTGCTGCTAAGTTTTGGAAATTAGCTTCTACAGGGTTCTCTCGATAAAGGTCTAAACCTATTACACGAGGTTTAAATTGCTGTATTTTTTCCATAACAGTAGCAAGAGTTCTGTTAGATAAAGACAACCCTCGTCTTTCTTGGGGATTTTGAGCTTGAACATCTGCTTCAGTCACCGTTATAACTATAATTCGATTATCAGGTTTTTCAGCAGGACGACTACGCATAATTTTGTCGAAAGCTGAAAGTTCCCATGACTCCATAATTCCGGTACTGCGTGCAACTCCTACTACACTACTTACTAGTAAACTAACTTGAAGTAATGCTGTAAATAAAAACTTTCTTGGTAAATTAGGTTTATGTACAAAAAATTTGCTTCTCCAAATCAATGGTGCTGCTGCTGGGTTTTGACATATTACAGGTAACCAACTCGCACAGGGATATTCATCTTCTAATCCTTGTAACCTTGCTTGTGCTTCTCGCACCGACATATACAAAGACTTACCAGTTGCAAATGCTTCGATAAAATTCTTTAAAAACGCTTGGGCAATAATATCTGGAACTGGTTCACGCATTACTATAATTTGCGGAATATGTAGCGATGCTAAATCACGTGCTAGTCCAAGACCATCACACGAATTAAATATAGTTAGACTTAAACCATTAGATAATGCCGCTCGTAAACCGTTTTTTAGTTGCGAAATCGTTAAAGTATCTGTCTTGTTTATTTGAATTGTACCCGTTTCGCCATCCGATTGACTAGAGCTATGTCCTGCAAAAAATACTATATCCCATCCTTGCTTATCCCAGAGCCAGTAATCTAACTCTCGACGTTTGGGTTCCACTAAAAATACTGTTTGTGCATTTGTAAGCTCTAAAATTGCTCGGTCTTTTTCTACGTCAATTCCTTCACTGTTTCCCAAAATTGCTAAAATCCGCATTGGACGAGTTGGATTTTTTGCACTTGGTTCAAGATATTCAAATTGTGAAGTACTCAGACAAGCTACTGCATTGACGTAATCTTCAAAAAAATCCCACAAATGCCAGGGTATTTTTCGAGCTTCTTCGTCTTCTGTCTCAAATATAAATTTTATCTCATCACTCGGCGCCAGTTTCGTGCGTAACTTTTGATTGACGTGTATAAATGATAAAGATTTAAACCATAAATTAATATGATACTGCAACTCTTCACATAAGCTACTGAATTCCATTAACGAAACATTTGTAATATCTTCTTCTTCAACCTCTACGTCAAAATCATTGGTCAGAATGTCATCATTTCTTAACTTTCGCCAACTTCTATCGTGATAAAGCGCTTCGTTGAGTAAACAATAAATTAGCTGCCAACGTCTATATGACTCAGAAATTTCTGGTGCAGCAGGCAAACTCCCCACCATTTGTGTTGGTGCGTTTGTATTTTCCCATAGTTGAATTGTAACAGTCGAAAAACCCTGTCTGAAATTACCCTTACCCAAATTTAATACTACTAACTTATTCATGGCGACTTGCCAATGAGTGCATCAAGCATGAAATCCTCTTTTATAATGACATCTTGCAACACCAATTGAATACTAAAATATTTTCCTAAAGGAAATTTAAATCTTTTTAATTGAATGTAATTGTCATGGTTTCTAGAAACAACTTCTTGAACAACAGCACCTGAAGGCAATAATAAGGAAAGTTTTATACTTGCAGGTAAGTAATATTCCCCACTTGTAGGATATAATTGCACGCGAATATTTACTTTGTCATCTATCTCAGGTGATAGCCCAATTAATAGTACAACAGCCTTATTACCTAATTGCATTCCTAAATCGATTAACTTGGCGCCTTGAGTACGATAAGTTAAAGCAGCATCTTGCCTAAATTGAGCAGCTAAAGTTCTTTGCTGTAGATTTAACAAAGCATCTATATGTTGCCAACCAGTTTCAAAAATGTCTTCTAACCATAGACTTAAATTAGTTAAGTTAGTACATTTAGGCTGAATAGTATTACTGAGTTTATTGACTCTATGTTTGTATAATTCTTGCCTCAGTGTATTGGATGCAATCAAAGCACTCCACTCGTCAAAATTTCCATACAAACGGGGAGAGTGGATATTTGACTGACTTAGTATATTCAGTAATTGTGTGAAGAGTGCATTTGAGGTTGCTAATAAAGGTTTGAAGTGTAATTGTTGTTGACAGTACTCACGTGCAACCCACATCACATTTAAGTCTTCGATAAGAGACTCTCTTTCTAGACAGTATGTTCTAGTCATTTGGTTGAACGTTGCATACTTGGTAAGTTGCTCGTGGGTTGTATATCCCCATACTCGTAACCATGATTGTTCTAGATTTAACTGTACATGCAAATAATATTCTCCGGCCCAATCGGGAATATTAACCCATTCTGCTGGAACTTCAAATTCCAATGGATTACTTTTGTCGCTAGGTATCAATACTAATTTAGTATTGTCTACAGTAATCGCACATCCGTTGACTACTTCCCAGTACGTTGCCAAGTCATCCAAACTGGTAATTTTAATGACGTTATTAAATTCTGGGTCATCTCTTAACCAATTAGAAAAGGTATTTATAGATAGATAATTTAAAAATGCTCGCCATCGTGCAGCATCAGTAGAATAATGCTGTGAATAAATCTGTTTCCAGGCATCTTCTTGTGCTTGGTTTGATAACTCTAACCACAATTGATTAGGGTAAATGGTTTGTAACTCACTCAAGTTGTAGCTCATATTATTTTGCTGTATGGTTGCATGTAGTACGATAAGTATTTCTATTTATTAGCCAGTTATCAATAAAAATAGCTAGTTTGTTTTTGGCGCCATCTAAAGCATTGATGCCCAGTTGCGTGCTTGTTTCTAGCTCTTTTTGAAAAGCATTTACTAATTTTTGTTTAATTTTATTATCATTCTCAATATTATTAAAAGATATGTTATCGGCAATCTTGATTCGAGCAACTCTATCTAAAGTATTGAAAAACTCTTGCTGAGTATATACCTGTAGACAATCGTTCATAGCGTCTTTAATCGCTTCTATATTTTTGTCATCATATACCTTAACCTCTCTTAAGTTCTTCTGCCACTGGTAAATTAGACCATCTAATAAAATTTTTGTATATTTTCCTAAATGGCGGGCAACTTGATACTGTTTTTGTATTCCTGTATATTTATTAGTAATGGCGCCTGCGATTTCAGTTTGAGTCAAACCTAAACCATGCCAAAGCTTAAGCATTAGTTGTCCTTGTTCAGGTAACGCCAAAAATAATTCTTTAATCAAAGATTGTGTTTCTTGCCATTCTTCGTTTTGAATTAAATTTTCTAAAAGACTTGAATTACAATCAGTAATATTGATTTGCTCATCAAGAGGCGAAAACTGTTTGGTACGATAATTGCGTGCAGCTTGAATACAAGTTAAAAGAATATTTTTCACTTGTGCAACAGATTGGCTTGTTAAATCAAACTCTTGGCAGCGCTGATTATAACAAGACGTAATTTGCTCAATTTGCAAACTTTCTTCAGAACCAAGCGCGCGATTATCTGGCTTATACAGATAAATTTCATCAAAACATTGCCAAGCCAAATAATAAGAATTGATATTGCTGTGATTAATACCTCTTGCCAATAAAGCTTCTTTCAGTTCCTTCGCCGTTAAATCCTTAAGCAAACCATAATCAGTAAACTTATCTCTTTTCGCCTCAATATCTTGAGTATAGATTAAATTACCAGTAAAACGTAAAATAGCTATTTTTGCATAAGCATTCAAATTCGCTTGAGGATGTTCAATATCAAAAGTTTTAAATAACTTTTCTGGTGGGTTAACAGCCAAATTAGCTATTTGAAACAACTCCGGGAGTGGATACTTGTGCCGAATAAAACTAAACCGTTGGAAACTCTTATGTGCCGCCCACAAACAAGCTTCTTGCAAATAAGATGATAAATGCCCCCTGGCTTTAACAAAACAATCTGGAGACAAAGACACCTGCTGCACAGCTTGATTTACCTTAATAATTTTAAGAAAATAGTGTGCCCAGTACTCTGACTTAACCTCCGATTCACTTTGCATCAATCTTTTCATATTGCGTTCCAACAGTGAATCAGTCTGCCATACTAGATTTAGGCGTTTATTAACCCCCTCGAACATCAAAAACGTCGAAAATTTTTGTATAGTGTCGTCACGTTTCTTCACATTTAAACCTCCATGCACCATTTTCTATAATATCCGTGTATTGAACACCATTCTGCCCTCAACCTACTTATGGGCGCCATAATTAATCGAATATGCAACGCCGCTCAAAATTTGCGTAAAAACTTAGATTATAGGCTTTTGACAAGAAACCGGGCTTCTTACCAAAGATTTTGCGTTTCTTTTTTCGTAAAGTTTTGTAAAGAATTTCAATTTTGCATAAAACCCCCTAGCTTGTGCAGAAAAGTAATGGTGGGTAAAGCCTTTGGGTGGCGCCTGCGTATATTAAGTACAAACACTGATATATAGCTATAGATGATGACTATGATGACCTTTGATGAAACCCAGACTCCATCCAGCGAGACTCCTTCTCAGCTACAACAGTTAGCGATACAAGCTCAAAACACTCTTGCAGGAAGTCCACAAAGACATCGTGCATTAACTCTGTTAATTCAAGAACTGTGGAGACAGCCAACGTTTGGAATTTTGAGAAAAAGCCTTAAAACAAAATATGGCAATTTATCGAATGGTCTTTTTGATGACTTATTCAATGATGCGCTTCAGGAAACGTTTATTGCAATTAGCCAATATATTGACAGATATGACCCCAAGCACCCATTGCTGCCATTGATTTGTACAATTATTCGCAATAAATATAGTAATCTTTACAAAAAGCATTGCAAATACGGCGTTACACGTATTCCTAAGCTCACAGGCAATCATAATTCAAAACAAGGTCAGGTGATATCTTTAGATGGATTAGATGAGTTTGTGCAAGATAATATCATGAGCAAACACTTCTCAAATTCTTCCGGTAAGTCAATATCTAACTGTGATGTATTAAGGGAGTTATTAATTGATGACCCAGACAATAAGTTCAAAGTATCCGTTAGAGATAAGCCTGATATCACTTTTCAGTATATAGCCATATACTTATACGTCAAAGGAAGAAACATGCAACAGCTAGCTTCAGAGTTAGACATTTCTTACCAAACTCTTAATAGCTTTTTTAAAAGGAACTTAGAGAAACTAGAACCATATTTCCGAGAAAAACTACAGCATTAAATTATATACAGTACATAATAACTATTAAGGAGCAATGATGAATACTACAAATACTGCTGACGCTTTAACTTTTACAGTACCGCTTTCTTTTGAAGCGCACTCTATAGCTCAAATATATAGCAAACAGCAAAATCGTGCCGATAGAGCCAAGCAAGTATACTTAAATACTTTAGCGATATACGCAGTTGAGCATTATTTTAAATGTATGGGTTTTGCAACTAACTGGGAAGGTAGTGATAGTCGCAACCCAATAGTACATAAGTTTTTAGATATTGCCGATTTAAACGTTAGAGGTATAGGTAAATTTGAATGTCGTCCAATATTACCAGGCGCCGACACATTAGAAGTACCATGTTCAGCATGGGATGAGCGCGTTGGTTATGTAGCAGTACAATTGACTCAATCATTAAAACAAGCAACACTAATAGGTTTTACACCGCAAATAGCAGACAACGAAGGGAGTATACCATTAAATCAACTGCGCGCGTTTGATGAATTTCCAGAATACTTAAATCACCTAAAAATTAAAAGCAACACACTCACATCATCCACATCACCACAAATTGTAAATTTAGAAGAATGGCTAAATAATATTATTGAAACTAGCTGGCAAACAGTAGAAGAATTTTTTAGCACTCAAACATATAACATGGCTTTTAGACATCGTGGTATTACTTCAGAGCAGATAAACCCTAACGATACTAGCAGCCTCAAACAATTTATTAGCACTTTATACGAAAATCAGCGCGGCAACACAACACAAAAAACTTACCCTGCTCACTTAGAACCATTATCAGCATTAACTCAACTTATCAAGTCAACTCAAGACGACGAAACTCGCTGGAAAGCAGTTGAACTTTTATGGAAAATAAACCCCAAACATCCATCTGCCGCAATTAGACAAATTACAGATTTAGGAATGCGTTTGGCAGGATATTCAGTTGCTCTCATGGTAGCTATATTACCAAAACTTGACGGTAAAAGAGGCATTCTGTTACGAGTTTACCCAATGGATAATCAAACGTTTCTACCCCAAAACCTCAAATTAGCCGGATTCGATGAAAACGGTAAAACACTACTCGAAGTTAAAGCACGCAGCCAAGACAATTATATTCAATTTAGATTCAATGCTGACCCAAAAGACAAATTTAGTGTTCAAGTATCCCTAGGTGAAGCCAGCATCACAGAATATTTCAGTGCCTAACATCCTCTAACAAATATTGCAATACATTATGTAACACATTTTGTAATACATCTTGTGGAGCGGGCATCCTTGCCCGCCCCCAACCTACAATTTCTCTTCAATGAAGTTGCAGGAAGACTTTTGGCATTGTACTTTTACTAGTACTCCTACACGGTTGCCACTGCTAACTGGTTTTCTACTGCCTTTTTCTTGTTGAGTGTCAAATTGAACTTTTGCAACGGCGCCTTCTGCTGTAAAATTATCTAGGTTGTTGAGTATACTGTCTTTAAGTAGTTGACGAGTGGGTTTTTCTGTAATTGTGCTTAAACCTTGACTAATTACTTGTACTGCATCGTAGGATGTTACCGTAACCCAGTTGATTTTTGCACCACCCCAAAGTTGATCAGATTCTTTCTCGAATTCAGATAAATTGGCAGGTGATTCACTTCTGTGCCAAGGTACTGCTGTTATTAACTTAGTTTGTTCTGCTCTGGAGCCAAAAGTTTGATTTAGTGTGGCTGGACTATATAATGTACTGGCGCCTAGTAATATTAAATTATTATTTGGGATGTTAGAAACTTCTTTAACTACTTCTAACCCTTTATTTAAAACTTCTTCTATACCAGAAGGAGCTAGTAATAGTACGTTAGCATTATTTTTTCTAGCTCCATTAATAATTTGTTTGGTGCTATCTGTTTTTAAGTCGTATATAGGTATATTTTGTTGATTCGCAATTTTGATAAATTTGTCTTTTATTGATTCGCTATAAGATTCTCCTCTATCATATGCTATTACTGGTTTGATTGATTTTGATGGAATTTTTGTGAGTATATACTGATATAAATTTGTGACTGCAACAGTATCACTTGTAACTGTGCGAAGAATAGGATATGATGAATTGCTTAATTCGGTAGATGTACTTGTAGGGGAAATAACAAGAAGATTATTCATATATCCCAAATTTACAGCAGCTTTTGTTAGTTCACTTCTGTAATGCCCAATAACTGCAATAATATCATTCTGATTATTGTCATTTGCTATTTTACTTGCGACTTGTGTTGTTGTTGAATGGTCGTTACCGTCGTCTACTATTTCTACTTGTAACTGTCTGTTATTAATGCCTTGAGTACATGTTGGATTTTGATCGCTTTGGATAGGTTGTACAATTTTGTCTACGCTACCACAGTTAATTTTACTTTGAGCATGAGCAATACCACGTAAAATTTCTTCCGCAACGTTTGGGTTTTTAGTGATGGGGACACTAACTGCAATGTGCAAGTTATCTTGTTTTGTGTTTGCTGCAATAGCGTTATTTAAGTAAATTAAACTTTCGGGGTCATTGGGAATTTGCTTTAATGACTTTCTAAATGCACTAATAGCTGAGTTCCATTCTTGTTTTTGAAAAGCATTTGTTCCTGTTTCTTTGTTTGCGTTTCTTTTTAGTAATATTTTCTCTCCTTTACTAAAAAGGTTATCAAGGCTTTGACTCTGAGTCTGTTGTACTGATGTTTTACTAAGTCCTGCAATAGGTGGTATTGATGATGTAATTATTTGTTTGATTATGATAGCTGCTAAGGCGCCTGCTAATACTAAGCTTATAAGTGTTGCAACTTTGTGTGAATGCCAAAGTCTACTTACACCACGTTTAATTTTAATATGGATAGGTTGGCGCCAGTATAATGACCTTTCGGCAGGGTTTTGACAAATTACAGGTAGCCAAGATGCATAAGGGTATATATTTTCTATATCTTCTAATTTTTCCTGAGCTTGTCGTACCGAATAGTGAAACTTTTCTCCTTGCGAAAATAAGCGCAAAAATTCTTGTAAAAATTCCTTTGCAACTTCATCTGGTACTGGTTCACGCATGACTATTACCTGCGGAATACCAAGCTCAGTAAGTTTGTTCGCTAACCCTAACCCATCACACGAGTTAAAAATTGCTAGTTTTAAACCGTTCTCTTTCGCTTTGATGAAAGCATTTCTTAAATCTTTTAATGCTGGACTATCTATATTATTAAGCTGAATGACTCCATCGTTGCCAGTACTCGAAGTGCTGCTATGTCCAGCAAAGCATAAAATATCCCATGAACCAGTACGTAATTTCTCGCATAGTTCTTTTCTACTCGGTTGTTTTAGCTGTTCTACCTTTGAACCAGGTAAATTTTTGAGTATTTTTCCATCTGTACCAACATCAATTCCGTCATCATTACCTAAAACTGCTAAAATTTTAACTGGTGTTTGTAGTGGTTTCGATGCTGGATTATATTTGGCGCCTAACGATAACCAAGCTCTTTTACGATTTTGAAACAATTTCCATAAATGCCAAGGAAGCTTTTTTAATAGTTCATTGTCAGTTTGAAAAATAATTCGTGCTGACTCATCCTTGCCTACTTCTTCTTCGACATATACACGTAGCTGTCCTATGGATGGATGCTCAAACCATTTAATTAATCTGTCTTCAAGCGTTTTACCTGCCACTCGACATTGGTCTGGAGTCGATACATTGGTTGTTTGGTCTGGGTCTACGTCAAAACCTCTCACAGAACTAATAACTCGTCGTACCGCATCTAAATTATTATAATTTCGCTGAAATTCATTATACAGACGAGGAATATCTGGCGCCGCTGGAAAATGCCCGACTTCTTCTTTATAAACACCCCCACTCTCTTCTCTGATTCGCAGGGTAACTGGAAAACCTTCCTCAAAATTACCACTGGCGATGGTAAATATAACTACCTTGCTCATTTATGTTTAGTTAATTATTATACTATATTTATCTTATTTGTACTAATATACCATTAAATCGTAGAGACGCGACATGTCGCGTCTGTACAAATTGCGTCTGTACAAATTGCGTCTGTACAAATTGCGTCTGTACAAATTGCGTCTTTACAAATCGC
>ERZ1066120.715-NODE-715-length-27286-cov-15.119533_pt1 | contig 27286 bp, 24 predicted proteins | sample MGYA00382767_ERZ1066120 | MGnify/ENA primary metagenome ERZ1066120 (study PRJEB33369, sample SAMEA5778350) | biofilm metagenome | biome: Industrial cooling water; feature: Water cooling tower basin; material: Biofilm | place: United Arab Emirates | collected...
CCCGTACCAATTGCCCAAATTGGTTCGTAAGCAATGACCAAGTTGTGCTGGTCAATATCTACCAAATCTTTTTGCAACTGCATAGAGATCAGGGATTCAGTTTCTCCCGCATCCCGTTGTTGCTTCGATTCACCCACACATAAAATTGGGGTCAGACCGAAACTTTGAGCCGCTTTCAGCCGTAAATTTACCGTTTCATCGGTTTCGCCAAAAAATTGCCGTCGTTCGCTATGTCCGATGACGACATAACGCACGCCAAGTTCTACCAACATGGGAGCAGAGATTTCACCCGTGTAAGCTCCTGACTCTTCCCAATGGACGTTTTGCGCTCCTAGCTGCACTCTCGTACCGTGCAGGTTCTTCGACATGGTGCTTAAGTCCGTAAAAGGAACGCACAACACCACTTCTCTTTCTGGAGGAGTTTCCACCAGGTACGGCAGAAATCCCAGTAAAAACTCCTGGGACTCTGCCTGGGTCTTGAACATTTTCCAGTTGCCAGCAATAACTATTTTCCGCACGGGCGATCGATCTTTCCTAATGACACTACAAATCGTTTACACCAGTTTACAGTGACCAGTGACCAGTGAACAGTGACCAGTTATTAGTTACCAGCGATCGGTTACCAGTTACCAGTTATCAGTGACTCCTGACCAGTAATATCCAATGACCCATTACCACGCACCACACCTTGAGCGCGCCACTCAATTACCCTCTAATTCTCCTGGCAATGGCGGAACTCTGGAGCTGATTTTGATTTCCTGATGGGTTGAACTGAGAAACTGATTGGAGAGCCAATAGCGCTTCACCCACGGTATAGAGGCTAAACTGATTGATGTTTTGTGCCATAAACTCTGCATGAGTGACAAAGGGGTTGAGAAAGGCATACATGGCTTTTTCTTCCTTCAATTTTGCTGCTAACCTTACCAGGCAAGCATAGGTAGGAATTTCTGCCCTTTGAGGAATAACTGGTTCCCCGTTGCGCCCGTAATAATATGTATTGAGGTTGGGCATTCGTGCCAAGGCAAAGCGGATGACTCGCTGTCCGACTTCTGGTGCTTCCTCCACGGCTCTCTCTGCTACAGTGCAGGTATTTGCTAGCTTCACGACATCATTGGGAGAGAAAATTGCTAGTTGTTTGAGTTCTGGCACTAGGGTCAAAACCTCTGGCTGAATGATGTCATACAATAATCCTGAAGGAGTTGCTGCTTCACGAACTGTGGCGTAAGACTTTTGCGCCACGGATTTCAACAGGCGATCGCCCGTCACCTGAGCGACAATTTTCAATAAATCTGGGTCGTAGCCGACGAGAAAGGAGTTATTGGCAAAGGCGCGGGTTTGCAGGTTGAAATAGTTGCGGATCAACCATTTATCGTGGTCTATTTGAGCGTGACGGGTATATCCTTGCAAAATCGACATTGCCCGTTGACGATCTGTTTCATCTCCTAACGTTTGGCTACCCAACCAGAAACCCTCTGCCAAGCGTAAAGCTTCTGTCGTCCCTGATGCATCGGCAGGCGCACCATCGCGATAACGCCAAAGCACAAATCCTTTCGTATAAGGATCTGATTTTTTATCGATCACCAAGTTACGAGTGGCAAAATCTCGCAAGGGAATATACAGCCTGGAATCTTTTTTTCCGGCCGCATAGTAAAGGATCTGGCTTAAGTCTACCGTATAGACATAGCCATCAGGTCGCGCTCCTTGCGCTTTCGCCATCAGCACTTGCAACTGTTGGTATAGTCGCTCTTCTAGCTGCTGAAGTACTTCCCCATCTACTGGAGTTGTCTTTACTGTTCTGGGGATAGCAGCAGTAGTTGACGTCACAGTTTGGCTGATGTCTTCTACTGTTTTCGTATTGTTGGTGACAACTTCAGGTGACTGGAAAGCACAACCTGAAAGTATTGTTAGTAGAGATATAGTTACTACTGACAAAAAGGCAGTGGTGCGTGGTTTTGCTTCCTCAGCCCCCTCACCCCCCCCAACTCTTCCAGCTCTTTTTCCCGACTCCCGACTCTTATTTAAACCAATTTTATTCACCTTTTTATGTCTTATCATAGTCCGCCAGCGCGATCGCCTTCCTCAGATTTTGGTAACGATTGGGCGAGCAAATTACTCGGAGAATTGTAAATATGTTTTGGTAAATTTACTAAGTCCATGAATAGTTTTTTCCCAATAATAAGGTTTGGCGAACAATTGCCATAAAGCCAGATAAGCGGCTATGGAATGGAACTGCCAATATAAAGGATTGAGCAACGCATACAATAAAAGTTTATAGTAGCGTCGCCGAAATACTGCAATCATATTCAAATATATACCTAAAGCATTGCTAATACTAAGATTGAATAAAGAAATATATAAAACCCACCCAGGAATTAAATTTTCTAACCAGTAAGCACGGGTAGTCAGCCAATAGATCAGCAACACCCATAAAATCGGACTAATTAAAAAAATTAACACCGTGCCTCCAATGAGAAATTGGTAAGCAAGCCAGCTTTTCAAGCCGAGTTTCTGCAGCGATTTCAGGGGAGCGCGATTGTGAACTAACCACGTTTGCATGTATCCTTTAATCCAGCGCGATCGCTGGCGAACCCAGTTTTTAAATTCGCAGTTAGCTTCCTCGTAAGTTGTAGAGTTAATCACCCCTACCGTATATCCCCGCTTGCTGGCACGAATGCCGAGATCTGCATCTTCGGTAACGTTGAAAGGGTCCCAACCGCCTAATTCTCGCAGGCGATCGGTACGAAAATGATTGCTCGTTCCCCCCAGTGGGATCGGTAGCCCTAAAGTTTCTAATCCTGGTAATAGATAGTCAAACCAATAGGAATATTCTAAGGTAAACATCCGCGTCAAAAAATTTTCGTCGCGGTTGTAGTAATTGAGCGCGGCTTGAACGCAAACTAAATCCGGCGAACCATTTCTAAAGGCATAAATTGCTTTTTTTAGTTGGTCGGGATCGGGAATATCTTCCGCATCGTAAATAGTTAAATATTCTCCTCTGGCAAAGGAAAGACCGTAATTGCAAGCTTTCGGCTTGGTTTTTGGATGGCTGTCGGGAATGTAAATAAAGCGAATATAGCGTGGTGGGTTAGCAGCTTGGGCGGCGTTAATTGTAGCTAAATCCTTTTCTTCTAACAAGAGTAGAACATCGAGCTTTTCATGCGGATAGTCGAGTTTGCTGAGGGCATCAATTAGGATTGGTGTCACCTCTGGTTCGTTATAAACTGGGACTAAAACAGTATAGGTTGGCAAAGATTGCTCGTCGATCGAATTCACTTCTACCTTAGTAATTTGGTGAGTGCGATCGGCAGCTCCAATTAAACTTAAAATTAATTTGAACATCACCGCACCGCCAAAGAAAATATTCAAGGCAGCGATTAAAATTGCTAGCGTATGCCACCAGTCAAACGCCAAACCCCACAAAACTATGGCAAATAAGATATAGCCAACAGCAATTTGAGTGGGGGTAAAAACCCTTGCTGCAGAATCTTTAGGCGATCGAGCCATCAGTTGGTAAATGGCACGGCGGCTGAATTCCTGACGATAGCAAGTATCGAGCATTCGCGTGATATCGTTTTCCGTCCCCAAAACTTTTACTAGTTCCACCCCAGGGAATTGAGCGTAAATTGCAGCTTCTACAACTAAATCGAAAGGATCTTGCACCAAAACCATGAGGGAATGCGGCTTCACCCAAGCCAAAGGGATGAAGCGATCGCCCATCATGACTTGCGGGTCGAAGCGTTGCATGAGTTTTAAGTCTATTTGCTTAATTCCCGCACCAGCTAAACGCGAAAAAACGCTCAAACCCGTCAGCAGAGAAAGAACTTCTACATAGTCGATCGGTCGCAAATAACTCAAGCGCGGTAGAATTTCTCCCAATGGCGAGCCGGTGCGCTGTTGAATCGCTTGAGCTTCCTGCCATTGCGCTACCGTCAATCTGCCCTTATCGAGTAGTTCTGTGGCAAGGTTTTCTTCAAATACCAAGCTGAAAATTTGGTTTTCGGTGGCGAGAACCTCATAAATTTTGACCTGCGACCAATGGCTGCAGATCGCTTGCCTAATTGCAAGACTACCCGGTTCTTCTACAGCTACAACTAGGGTATTGCTATCTTGCCAAGCACAGGGGAAAAAACCTAACTCTCGCAAGTACGCTGGCTCAAAAGCTTTAGCAATACTAAAGTCTAGGACGCTGCCAGAGACGACTAACCAATCTGTCAGTAAGATGTGTCCGCTAATAGTACCGATCAGGTGCAAAAATTCTGCTTGTGTAAGGAAATTCAAGCTCCATAAAGCTTTACCTAAAGAACAAGAAATTTTTGCTTGTAAATCGATCGCCTCTTGTAATTGCTCCGAGGTCAGACAACCCGATTCTATCAGCTTAGCCTCAATTTGGGGTTGAAAATCCCTCATAGTTTTTTAGCTTTTTCAACAGGATTAGAGGCTGTAGCTGTAGCAGCAGGCGATCGTCCGACACGCTGATAAATTCGCCAAGCAACGAATCCCCCCAAGATCAAACCAACTACAATTAAAGGATTGACGTAACGCTGCCAGAAAATTTGCCAGCTTCTCGCGCCTGGGTAGTTAACTTGCAGAGTGCGATCGCCCAAATCCCAAATTTGGACTCGTCGCGAGTCGGTGGCGGTAACGACGTTACCATCTAACTGGCTAGCCAACAAAGTGCGCGGGTCGCCCAAAGCTTGCCCTAACTGTTCCGCCATGGCTGGTTCTAGCCCCCACCAGCTCAGCCACAGGGTCGGTGTATTTTGATAGTTAAAATATTGTAGAATCCCAAACGGATCTGTGGGTTGAGCTTGCAGTAACAGCTTTTGATTGACGGGGTTGACAATTTCAAACGTGCCTTCATTCAACCGTACTGGTGCTGGGAGAGCATGAGTTTGAGGTGCGATCGCCATTAGCCTCCAGGTCGGCGGTCGGTCGAGTTGGTCTTTGGGCAAATTTGACCAATCTTGAATCGATGCAGCATCTACCAGGTGGGGAAACACTGGTTGCTGTCCCAAGCGACTAATAGCTCCCAACATATAAGCCGTCGCTGCTAGTAACGAGGGTCTAGAAGTATCGATCACTAACTGTCCTGGTTGTAAAAACACATGGGGCAAATCGCTTAAAGTCCCTGTCGGTCCTTGGTAGCCACTCCAACTCAAAAACGATTCCCGATCCAGTTGAATGATGATTTCACCTGTAGGTTTGTTTTCCCCACCTCCTTCGTTAGGGGCGTAGGCAAACATGACCTCCAGATTATTCGTTCGCTGTAGTAAGTTGGTCGGCAAAGCCAAAGTTGTTTTCAGAACTGTCTTATCTTGAAGATTGTAAGACTGAATTAAGGTATTGTTAAGATAGACTTGAGCAGTAAGACGTTCTCCCTGCTGTCCGTAAGCGGGGGTAAAAGTGGCATTCAAGACGAGATCTAAGTTTTGCGGTCTTCCTCCCAGTTGAGCTAAATCGAATTTTAGGGGCAATGATTGCGTTCCCGCAGACATGCGGATGACGCTGTTGCGAACGCCAAGTTCCTGAAACGAACGGCTTTGAATACTGGCTCTCGGTCTCAAGGTATCGACGCTCTCTAGCGACAATCCCCGCCCTACCAAAGCTGGCTGGTAGAAATCGGCAGCTAGAGACTGTACGGCTCTGGGATTTGCCCGTACCCGCAATACAGCACCACGCCGCTCGACGTCAGGGCCGTTTGAATCGTTGTGTAAAACAACTTGAGCCGCACCAGGCGTAGCGGGAGCTGTACCCCAACGCCAAAAGATCGGAATTTGATACTCGTGAAACTGGTAGGCTAAGACGCTGTAAAGCCACAAGGCAACTTCGGCGCGATCGCGATTGAGTTGGTTGGGAACGACGAGATCGATTTGTTTGTAGAAAGACTTGAAGAAGCCATCAATACTATTATCGGTATACTGTGGTGTAATTTGAAAAAAGCTATCTTTGTTGACTTTTAAAAATAAGTTACCAGTAGGTATGTCTCGGCGGGTATCGTTGGTGATGAATAAATAGGGCTGGATCGAGACATTGATATACGATTCTCCTGCAGGGAGAGAAGGTAAGGGCAAGTTAACAACTGGATTTGCCAGCAGGGATTTAACAGAGACAACTTTCATGGGTTCGCCGTAGACAAGCAACCGCACGGAAGAATTCTCATTCAGTACCGATGAGGGTTCTAGCACTAGCCGCACGAAACTCTTATTAGGGTCAAGCCCACCTCTAGGTGCGGGAACGCTGATTTCAACTTCTGGATTCACTCCGCTCAGTACGATGGAACGATTATAACCGAGCGTTCTCAGGGAAATGACTTCTGCTGATTGGGCTAGTGCGGCAGGAGCAACTCCCAAGCACAAGCACAAAGACGCGATCGCGCTTAGCCCTAACTCGATCGCAGTGCGGCTGTTTTTCCTATTCAAAACTTTTCTCCTATCGGTCGCACAATCTCTCACAAAACTTTTAATTTTCGCTCTTTTGGCGCAATCGCCTGTTGATTTTTTGTATGTTTTGCCAGTTTGTATGTTTTACCAGTTAAGCAGCACTACTAATAATGTCTTGTATGAATCGACATAAAGTTATATAAAAATGATTCCAATAAGTTTGGACGAGTGGCTGATGATATGAATTTTCAACCGAATAACAAACAATTCAGCTATTAAATAATAAATAGGCAGTCAAAGCAACTCCTCAAATATAGCAATCTCGCTGCAATTCGCATCGACCGAGCGATCGCTTGCCCTTTACATGTAGCGACTGGACAGCATCATCTAAGCATAGGCTATGGGTTCGCATGACTGAAGTTTGCATGACTAGAAGTTTGCATGACTACAGGGGCTGCACAACCTAATCACCGCTGTCAATTATCAGCGTTCATCTGCTAAAATCTAGCATCCAACATAGGTTGAGCTAATAGATTGAACTAACAAGGTGGATTGCTACAGAACTTTTAATTGGTTAACCATAAAAGCATCATTGACAATTATAGTTCCGATCTTGTTCCTGGTTTTCGGGTTTTAAGACAGATCGCGCCTCACCTTCAGCCTACATCAAACCGCTACTATTCGTTGATTAGAGTATAAATAACTACCCAAGCCATGGTATAAATACAAACAGTGGCTTAAATATATCGGCAACATACTATGTAGTACTTCTAACGAGAAATTTTGCCTGAGTCCATAATATACGTACAGCATGTAAACGTGCAGCATATGAAAAAACATAACCACTTAGCTCTCTCCTGCCCTCTGCCTTCTTCATGAGTTGCAATGAGAACAAATAGTTTCATTAGCACCGTCAAATGAATTGGACGCGAAGACAGCCGCGACCCATTAACGTAAAGAAATGAACTATTTTGGTCAATTCCGACATGCCTAATCTTTTGAAAGGGCTGAGTGCAGGGGCGATCGCTCTGCTCGGGCTCGGTCTAATTTTGGCTTGGCTGGATATAAGCGGCTTTTCTAACTACGATACAGAGTTTCTAGGCGCAAAAGCACTGCAAGCCCTCAATGGAGCCGAACCCCGCTATCGGGCGATCGTTTCTATTTTTCCGCCTTTACTGGTCTATTCCACGTTGATTGTTGGCTCGGCGATTACCTTGCAAGCCTTGCTAGGAGCGATCGCGGTGGGGTTAATTGTCTGGCAGATGGAAAATATTGCCGTTGCTCCCATCTGGCGTATCGTTTGGACTATCTTAATCGTCTTGAACCCCGCTTTTAGCTTAATGCTACTGCGAAGTCCAGTTTGGGTTGCCGTGACGATTTTCTTGACGCTGCTGATGGCGGTGCTATGGATGTTGGCGAGAGGGCAAGAAACACCATCGCTACCGACTACTTTACTTTTAGTCCTGTTAGGATTAGGGCTAGCGCCCCTGATGCTGCTGCGTTACGAAGCTTGGCTAATTTTACCCGCAGTCGCTTTAATCGTTCTGCTGCTATTTCCCGCCGAAGCTTGGGATTTTAAAGTGACGGCAATCTTAGTCACCCTGTTTATGAGCCTCGTCCTGATTGCGACGTGGCTGTATATGAACTGGATGTTTACTGGAGATGCCTACTATTTTCTCAACAGCCATTACAGCGGCATGAGATTAGCGGAGACTAAGATTTTCTTGCAACAAGAAGATTTTTTAAATAGTTGGTGGCAGAGCTTTGCTTGGCTGGTACAAGTCGTGCCTGTTTATTTAGCGATCGCGGGTTGGACAATCTGGAAATCGAAACAAAAGCTGTTATTTACAGCAATTTTGCTATTGCCAGTCATGCTTTTAGTAGCTGGATTTTTCCAGGGAACCTTTATGGCAGAGGTCAGCCGCTTTGGAGTGTTTTTAGGGATTCTACCAGCGATCGTTCAACTCCAAACCCCGACCAAATTCTGGCAGCGTTCCTTGCTCACAGCGGCTTTAGCTGTGAATTTGTCGATCTGCGTATCTTTTTTACAACAAGATCGTGTCATACCAGAAGAAGCTATTTTCTGGCGACAGATCGCTCGTCAAGAACCTCTGACGACGATCCCGGTGCAACAGTGGCTGCAACAGAAAGAGGCACAAAGACAAATGGCTCAAGTGTTGTACGAAAAACTGTTACCTGGTCAAAAGGTATTACTCGACGATGCAGTTAATTTTCCCATTATCTACATGCTCAATGATGCTAGCTACTTTATTTTGCCTTATCAGAACGAGTTTTTCTTGACCCTGCAACAGCCAGATCTGCTGACAGATTATATTTTGATCCCAGGAACGCAAACTCGCGGTAGCGAGCAAGATCGGATTTTATCTTATTGGCCTCAACTAGCTGAAACCACACTACCGGGTTTTCAGGAAGTGTTTGGCAACCCACACTACAAACTTCTGCAACGCCTTAGCCCACCATGAACCGCTATTCTCGTCGTCAATATTTGCAAGGTTTGTTTGCCACTTCGATGTTGCTAACATTTTGCGATCGCCGTTTTGCTGGCAAAGAGCCAGTATTGAAAGCTAGCAACGCCAGCCGCTGGCATCTCGGTATTGGGGCAGATCCAGCTCAACTCATGGGAGAGATTAAAGCAAACCCCGCCGTGCGAGAACTCGTTCGAGCTTGGTCGCCCGATTTTCTCACTGGGTGGCTGAATAGTATTGACCACAAACAAGGCGATTTAAGTTTCTGGCGTATTTGGCATCGCCAAGGGTTACTCTCAGCTTGGTTTTCTGCTGGTTATAGCTTGCAAGTCATTACCTGGGAAGATGACACCAAGTTACCGACGGGAGACTATCACATTTCCCAGCAGTATTTGGAAGACCTAGAAGAATTAGCTGGATACATTCGCAAAGCTAACCCAAAAGACAGACAAACTTACTGGACGCTAGCAACCGAATTCTCGTACTGGCGCGTACCCGCAGATACGTATAACGCCCAAACTGAAAAATACTACCAAAAACTGATGCAAAATCTTTTGCAGGCGAGGGCAGTTATTAAGCGCCAGTTGCCCAATGCTTGGGTAGCTCCCAGTTGGGGCGGATGGATTGTGACGTTTGATTTTCCTGCTAAAGGTAGCGGTAGAAGCATGATTCCTCCTTTTGCTCAGATGATGCAGCAGATGGATGGTGTTGCCTTTCAATCGATGCGACCCAGACCAGCAGGGGAATTTAACCCAGAAATTCAGCGTCCCGACCCAGGCAATCCCGAACAAGTCCGTCAGTGTTGCGAAGTTTTTTCCAAATACCGCAAGTCCTTGATGGTGTCGCATTACGAACCTTCAATTAAAGAATTTCATCCGAATGGAGGTCGCGCCGATACGGTGACGCGAGACTTTGCCATCATGGCACAACCGAGTTGGTTGAAAGCAGTTTCTGACTTAGGACTAGATAAGTTTTCTTTAATGCACTACGGTTTGTACAAGAATAATCCCTATAATGCCCTAGATGCCGCAAAGACTTTTAAAGGAGTCATACAGGAGGGAGAATGGGCTTTAGGGTAAAGCACCTCAAAGGAGCGATCGCTGCATTTGTACTAAGTGGAGTATTTGCGATCGCAGAAGCATTGCCAAGTTTAGCTGGGGGGTTTACTCAACCAAAAAACTTTAATTTCACTTCCCTCAGCTATAGCAATTTCGACACTGACACTTTTCACAAACAAGAGATTCAATTTTATCTAGAACATGGTTTGCAAGACAATTTGACCTTCATTTTCAAATCTCCCTTTGCTTGGTCGAGAAATGACGACAGAGGCGGAGACGAAAATTCAGGCTTTGCACCTCAAGAAGCTGGCATTCGCTGGCGCTTCAACCGCGATCCTTACTGGGCAACAGCCCTACAAGCCAATGTCATCGTGCCTTTAGGGTATGATGCTGATGACGATCCTTCTGGTGCAGGGAATCAAGATGTCGGCTTAGAAGTGAGTTTACCCGTCAGCCGAGGTTTCCAAGTTGGCAAACAGCGTTTTGGTTACGGAACTGTGGAAGTCGGCTATCGCGATTATTTCGGCTCGTCTAGCGATGAATTTCGTCTCACAGGAGAACTCAGCGTAGATATACTGCGTCGGTTTGCCCTCGCAACGCAATTTTACGGTATTTATCGCTTGCGAGAATCTGAAAACGAAGACTTTTCCAAAATCGGCGGACAGGTGCGCTGGGGTGCAAATGACAACTTAACTTTGTCGGTGGGTGGTTTTAAAAACCTAACTGAATTTGGTGGCAGTTTTGAAGCTCAAATTTGGTATACCTTTGGAGCTGGAAAAAAGGCAGAATCAGAAACACCTGCGCCCCCTACAGAACCAAAATCACCGTGAAGAAAGTCAAAAGTTGAAAGTCAAAAGTCAAAACTTTATCGTATTGATGCAGCAAACAGTTAAATTAAGTCTGGTGGAGCAAACGCTGATGAAATTAAGCTAACGAACACGATCCTCTAATTTAGATTATTTTAACTTTTAGCTTTTGACTTTTGACTTTCGTATGAATCTAACCAGAAGGCAATTAATTAAATCTGTATCGTATGCATCGATGGGAGCGATCGCAACTCATTTACTTCCTGCCAACAGTGCAGTTTCCCAAACTTTATATGGAGTTAATGCTTTCTATCTTTTGACAGAAAGCTATCGGAAAGCAAACGAGAATCCTCAAGCTAATCTCCGTCAAACTGTCCGCAAATACCTTCAAGACGAACTGGGATTAGCTAGATTGCGCGATCGCAGTAAAATTAATGCAATTCGATTTCTTGCTGGTAATAATTACCCCTCGGCAACAAGACAGACTGCAAAAAAGCAGGGAGTCAATCGACCATTTCATTTTGATGCCATGCTGTGGACTACAGCTCGGGAAATGGATCGCCGAGTGCTGGAGGTGTTAGACGCGATGATGCAGTCATTAGCCGAAATGGAGTTTTATCTCGTTCCCGTTTTAGCAAACTATTGGATCGAGTACGGCGGTATTCTAAGATATTTAGAATGGGTAAATCGAATCGATCGAGAAGCATGGTTTGATGCTTATTGTAACCGAAAAGATGAAGAATACTATTTAAAATACAGTCTCGATTTTTATACTAATTCAGCAATTGAAAACTTATTTCAATCTCACGTTAAACCTGTCATTCAACTCTGTCAAAAATGTTCTCGAGTAGCAATCCTCGATCTGATGAACGAACCACGGGGTAAGAATCGCTACAGTATGGAGAATCAAAAGGTTGAGAATGATTTATATTCTCATCAGATAGTAGCTCAATGGTTAAATCGTCAAGCTAGTTTTGTGAAAAGAAGTTTACCTGAAGTTAACGTTACTACTGGTGAAGAGGGTTGGTTGAATTATCCTGTAAATCTGCAACTAAATTATCTCAAAAATGAAAGCCAGTACTATGAAGGAATCGATCTAAAAACTAATCTCTTTGCACCGAATAGTACTTTGACAATGGGAAGCATTCACATGTATACCCACGAAGCAGTAGAATTTAATAAGCCTAATGAGTGTGGTAGACAATTTCGCGATCGCCGTGGTTGGGATTATTTACTACAACCAGGTCGCCCCCAGACTCCAGAAAGTTACATAAAAATGGGGGAAGAATGGATAAAATCTCGCGCCACTGTATTTGGCAGTAAACCTTGGTATTTAGGAGAAATGGGCTGGTGTCGCCGTCAGTCAGATACAGATCGTTCTCCTCTCCCAGCTACAGCGTTACAAAAAGAAAGAATTCAAATTTATCGAAATTGGACAGAACAAGCTTTTAACTTAGGTGCTAGAGGCGTATTTTTGTGGGAATTAGCAGGGACAACACACCGCGATGAATTTTATGGAATGAATTTAAATCAAATTATTGATATTTTTCCACAATAAAATGGTTGTTGAAAACTAACACATGACCAATGACCAATGACCAATGACAGGTATATTAGTGTCTACCTACAATCGCATCTACAACATAGTGCGCCAAATTCCTAGAGGAAAAGTAGCCACCTACGGACAGATAGCAGACTTAGCAAACCTCTACGGTAAAGCTCGTCTTGTCGGCTATGCTCTTTATCGCGTAGATAAAAACTCTGATATTCCCTGGCAGCGAGTGATTAATGCCAAAGGTGAAATCTCTTATTCGCCTCTACGACATGGTGCAGACTACTTGCAAAAATCGTTGCTAGAACGAGAAGGAGTAAAATTCAACTCAGCCGGAAAAGTCAATCTCAAGGAATATCTTTGGCATCCTTCTACAGATCTGCTACATGAAACTACCTGGAGTTCGATCGAACTATAGAAAGTTGTAATCGTAACTATTGGAATTTCGGAATATTACAAAAAACATCACACCTTGTAGCTAAAAGCCAAGATAGGGCTAGCAATTGCGCAGCATAAATCTTCGTGCGATCGCCCTTCCGATTCCGACTGAGCCAGCACCAAAATCAAAGATAATTGTCAAACAATCTTTGGTAAGATTGCGGAAGTTTGAATCAAATTTAAAATTATAGAGCGCTCCCCCGTGAAGCTACACGTCTATCACACGCCAGAATTAGTACCTGGAGACTGCAACCCAAATTGTGCGATCGCCGTAGACGTACTGAGAGCCACGTCTACCATAGCAACTGTCCTAGCCGCTGGTGGCGAAGCCGTTCAGGTATTCAGCGATTTAGAACAACTAATGCATGTTAGCGATAAATGGTCGCCAGAAAAACGGCTGCGGGCAGGAGAACGAGGTGGTGGAAAAGTTGCAGGCTTTGACATGGGTAACTCTCCCCTTGACTGTACGCCAGAAAGAGTTCGGGATAGACGCTTATTTATCAGCACGACAAACGGTACTCGCGCTCTACAAAAGATCGAGAATGCTCCAACTGTGATGGCAGCAGCTTTAATCAATCGGGCAGCAGTAGTAAAGTACGTATTAGAAAAACAGCCAGAAACAGTATGGATTGTCGGTTCTGGTTGGGAAGGCAGTTTTTCTTTAGAAGATACAGTTTGTGCGGGAGCGATCGCCCATAGCCTATGGGAGAAGACGAGTCTGCCAATTGAAGAAATTGCTGGTAACGACGAGGTTATCGGTGCGATCGCGCTATTCAGTCAATGGCAAGATAAGTTATTGGAGCTAATGCACCAAGCTAGTCATGGTAAGCGACTGCTACGCCTAGACTGTCACGAAGATCTGAAATACTGTTCTCAGCTCGATATATTAGATGCGATCCCGATCCAAAAAGAACCAGGAGTTTTAGTGAAGTTGTAGTTGATGAGTTGGCGGGTTTGCGTGCTCCCAACTTCCTCAGCCTCCCATCTCACTCAACGAGTAGTTTTTGAATCACACGAGAAAAATTAGGGGCGATCGCAGCAGCCAATTGCCAATCGGGAATGCTAGATTGGCAGAGATTTAGTCTAAACTTCAGATTCACTAAACTTAATCTTTATGTTGCAGCGACGCTCTTATGCTATTGCCGCTGGGGTATGCTTATTTGTTGCTTTACTGGGCGTACCGCTGATAGTTTCTAACTACAATAACTACCAAGAAAATACAATCGGTCTTCTTAGACCCCAAGGAAAAAATAGCCTAGAAAGTCCGAATTCGGGAGTTTTGTCGCTAGTATCTCTTTCCCCAACTGAAAGAGCGGCACAATTGCAAGAGAGCGCTCGACAGTCTAATCCTCGCGAGCGCAGCCGCGCCCGCTATCTTTTAGCCAGCGACTTTATCATACAACGGCAGGGGGGAAAAGCGATCGCGGTTTTGCAAGATTTGGAAAAAGATTATCCCGAACTGGCGGCTCACATCGCCCTCAAACGCGCCCAAGCGTATTCTTTAACGGGGGATAAAGCAAGAACTCAAGCCGCTTGGCAAGACTTACTCCAGCGCTACTCTAAAAGTCCGGTAGCAGCAGAAGCTTTATTCGTACTGGGGCAAAACGAACCGAAATATTGGCAGGAAGCGATCGCTCTATTTCCCAGTCATCCCCGCAGTCTAGAAATTGCTCGTTCTCTACTGCAAAAAAATCCCCAGCAGCCGCGATTGCAGCTACTTTTAGCGCAACACGACTACCAAAAGCCGGAAATTCTCCCTGTTTTAGATCGCTTAGTCAGTCAGTCAGCAGCGCGACTCAAACCTCAAAATTGGGAAATAGTCGCCCAGGCTTACTGGGAAAATCGAGAATATGGCAAAGCTGCTGAAGCCTACGCCAAATCGCCGCGTACCCCTCGCAACCTCTATCGCTGGGGAAGAGGATTGCAACTGAGTACCAAACAACAACAGGCTATTTCTATTTACAAACAGCTGTTAGCTGCATATCCCAACGCAGAAGAATCTGGGATGGCGCTGATGCGATTGGCGCGGATATCCAAACCAAAAGAAGCTAATACATATTTAGATCGAATTGTCAAAAATTTTCCCAAACAAGCAGGGGAAGCGTTGGTAGCAAAAGCAAATTTACTTGACAGTCTTAATAGCAAGCAATCTGCTGCCAAAGCACGGCAATTGTTATTAGATAAATATGGCGATTCAGCCGCTGCCGCCGAATATCGTTGGCAAGTCGCGCAAGAGAAAGCTGCTGACAAAGATTATCAAGCCGCAGCGAGATGGGCAGAAGTTATTCCCCAGCGCAATCCAGAACATATTCTCGCACCCAGAGCGGGTTTTTGGGTAGGAAAATGGGCGCAAAAATTGGGCAAAAATGAAGGTGCTAAAACTGCTTTTGAAAACGTTTTGAGTAAGTTTCCGCAGTCTTATTATGCGTGGCGATCGGCTACACTTTTAGGTTTGGATGTCGGTAATTTCAAAACCGTACGCCAGATGACTCCCGAATTTTCATCGCCTCAACGTGTCATCCCGCCTGCTGGTTCTCCTGCTTTAAAAGAACTCTATCAACTAGGACAAGATTCAGATGCTTTAGCATTGTGGCAAACAGAATATAACAACCCAGAAAAGCCGACTGTAGCCGAACAATTTACAGATGGTTTGATGTATTTAGCTAAAGGAGAAAATCTGCTCGGAATTAATAAAATTTCTACTTTAGAGGATCGAGACCTTCCTACAGAAAAAGCAGAATATGAAGTATTGAGGAAACAGTTAGGTTACTGGCAAGCTCGTTATCCTTTTCCCTATTTACCATTAATTCAAACTTGGGCGCAACAACACCAGCTCAATCCTTTGTTAGTTACGGCTTTAATCCGTCAAGAATCGCGATTTGAATCCAATATTCGTTCTGTAGCAGGAGCAGTAGGATTAATGCAAGTGATGCCTAGTACGGCTCAGTATATAGCGGAAAAAATTAATGTATCTAACTACGATTTAGAAAATCCCCAGGACAATATTCAACTAGGAACCTGGTATATGGATTACACCCACAATCGGTTTGATAATTACTCGTTATTGGCGATCGCGAGCTATAATGCTGGCTGGAACAATGTAGAAAAATGGCTGAAGCGTTTCAAAACTCAAGATCCCGATGAATTTGTCGAATCGATTCCCTTTGGGGAAACTCAGGGGTACGTGCGACAAGTATTTGGTAACTATTGGAATTATTTGCGACTGTACAATCCACAAGTTTCTCAATTAGTTGCTAGATATTCTGAAGTACATCCGTCAATGTCAGCGGAGGTTGCAACTCTGTCTGGTTCGTAAAATATTTCGTAAAATATTTCGTTGTGGCGGTCATTTATCATTCCTTTTTACATCAAGTAGCTATACTAGATGGAGAAGCGACATAGTAACTAAATAATTCTCTCTCATCCGATCGCAATCGGTGAGGACGCTTTGTTTCTGTGTCAATAAATAATCCTTTTTGTTGTGCTTCTGCTACTAGCGTGCGATCGCCATTATAAAAATGAAATTCTATCATGGCAGATGCAGCTCTGAGTTCGGAAATCCATAACTGCATTTGAACTTCGTTACCTAAATATAGAGGAGTTTTATAAGTAATATTAGTGTGAACCAACACGGGTAAAAAGCCGCGCCGTGCAATTTCAGGCAGCGGTAAGCCTACTGCATCTAATAACTTAGTTCTCCCAATTTCCATCCATTGAATGTAGACAGAATTATTCACATGACCGATAAAATCGATCTGATAAGGATAAATTTCTATCTTTAAGCTAATTCTCTTCATTTCTCTTACTCTTAGCGCCTATTTTACGAGCAACACTTTGCGCCTTTGAGCGACCAAAATCATTCAAGTCACCATCTAGCGACAAGGTATCATAGTCACCAGCAAGTGACAATAGTACGCTCTTTCGATGACGCGGGATAAGCGCGGTTTTAATTGCGGGAATCGTGTATTTGACATTGCGATCGCGCGTACACCCATCCTTTCTTGGTATAGATTTAACATCATCCACTGGCTGGGCACGAATTGAAGCAGCAATAAAATCGCTGGTTCAAGCAGCTGCGGACAGCGACCAGCAACCAGTAACTAGTTTTGTCCTTCTTCTGGCTTCTGACTCCTGGCTCCTGACTCCTATCTATAGATACAATATTCATCAGACACGGAAATGGCTTGAGTGATGACACCACCCTCTGAAGTTGACACTGCATCTCAGGTAGATGTAAATAATGACATCGAGCCAGCGGTTCAAAATCGAGATTCTTATCTGAACGAACTGCCTGACGAAGTGGAAATGTCCCTGTTCGAGCATCTAGAGGAGTTGCGGCAGCGGATTTTCTATGCCCTAATTGCTGTAGTCATAGGGGTGATTGGCTGTTTCATAGCCGTCAAACCGATTGTCAGATTATTAGAAGTACCAGCACAGGGAGTTAAATTTCTGCAACTGGCTCCAGGCGAATACTTTTTTGTTTCGATCAAAGTTGCAGGCTACAGCGGCTTACTAGTAGCCAGTCCGTTCGTACTGTACCAAATCGTTCAGTTTGTTTTACCAGGGTTAACGCGCCGCGAACGCCGTTTAATTGCACCAGTCGTTTTAGGTTCTACCGTACTGTTTGGAGCAGGATTAGCCTTTGCCTACTTGGTGCTGATTCCAGCTGCATTAAACTTCTTCATTAGCTACGGAGCAGATGTAGTAGAACAACTATGGTCGATCGATCGCTACTTTGAATTTGTTCTGTTATTCATGTTCAGTATCGGCTTGGCGTTTCAAATTCCTATCATTCAAGCTTTACTCGGCATATTGGGTATTGTATCGTCTGCCAAAATGCTGTCAGGATGGCGCTTCGTCTTGCTAGGTGCAGTGGTGTTGGGAGCCGTATTAACGCCCTCTACCGATCCGATGACTCAATCTCTGCTAGCGGGTGCAGTGCTAGGACTATACTTTGGTGGAATTGGCATCGTTAAAATTTTGGGTAAATAACAAATAAAATTTTTCATAGAAACCCTAGCCTCTCCCTTTCAGAGCAGCAGCGATCGCTACCACTCCACAAACTTCTATTCCTGCTTGGCGCAAAGTCTGAGCAGCTGAGCGAGCTGTTGCGCCAGTTGTATAGATATCATCTAAAATCAAAACTGGACGTATGGGGCGACGGTGGCGAAAATCTGACCCTATTTGAAAGGCTCCAGATAAATTTTGCTCTCGCTCTTTTCCAGATAATTCAAACTGGCGTACAGTCTGGCGCGCGCGTTCTAGTCCTTGCGATCGCAATTTTAGCCCTGTCAACTGGCAAAAACTGCGTGCTAATAATTCTGCTTGGTTGAAACCGCGATCGCTCAACTTGGTTGCGTGCAGTGGAATTGGAGTCACAATTGGCTGGATTGAAGTAAATGGAAGATTTAACCAAGCTTCAGCCAGCCAGAACCCCAACGGTTGAGCAATTTGAGGTCTTTTATCGTATTTCAGAGCCGCGATCGCCCGTTTGAGCGCTCCGCCATACATTCCCCAAGCAAATACTGGTAGTTCTGTTGTAGAAGGGATAAGGCGATCGCTGAGTTGGCAACGTTGTAGTTGTCTGGTGCAATCGACACAAAATACTTTCCCAGTCGGACGCTGACATAAAGGGCAACTTGACTTGAGAAATATGCTGAGTACATCAGTCCACATTAGGAAGTTGGGAGTCGGGAAGCAGAGCAGAGGGGCTTCAGGAGAAATTACCGATCGCCGCTCACTGATAACTAATAACTGTTCGCTGTTTCAACAAACGATGTAGGTATTGCAAAATTCCGATCGCCAATACTGCACTTGCAGCCAAACACAACCAGAATCTATCTGCCAGCTGGGGCGATCGATCTAATACCCAAGTTCCTAAAGGAGGACCGATGATGTAGCCAAGCGAACCACACAGAGAGTTGATCGCGAAGTAAATGCTGCGTTGTGAGGGGGGAGCTAAGCTGTTTACAATCGATACAGCAGCCGGAGTGAAGGACACGGCAGCGATCGCAAAAATCTCTGTTGCTAAGATCGCCCAACCGAGGCGAATGGATGGTGCAATACCCGTTAGCCAAATGGCAATAAAACCTAATGCCCACATCATGGCAGAAAAGATCATTGCTTGAGGCGGACTCCAGCGCTTTAAGGCACGGGTAATTGGTAATTGACAAACAACCGCCAAAAGTACGTGCCAGCCAAATAAGATTCCGATTGTAGTGGCTGAAAATCCCCGATCGATAGCGCCATCTGCGGCGGCGAAGTTTTTCCAGTATAAAGGCAGTACGGCTTGAAACTGCGAAGCATAGATCGTCAAAATCGTGTTGGCGATCGCGTAGATCGAAAGACAACGATCGCTCAATGCTGCTGCCCAATTGCCTTCAATCCGAGAACTCGGTTTCTGCGGTTGGTAGGTTTCTGAAACTTTTGTGTATACCAGCATGAAGAAAACGACAAATCCTATAGCGTTGCACAAAAATAACGCTCTATATGCACCTGTTAAACCGACAATCTCCCCACCTAGAAGAATTCCTATACCTAACCCTACATAGTCCATAACTCGCATCATGGCAAAAGTATCTCGGCATTGTGAGGGAGAAATTAAATTGGCGATCGCTGCATCAATCGTAGACCAGTACAAACCCTGTCCAAACCCCATCAGTAAGTTGCCGATAACTAATAGTGAAAAGCTATTGGTCGCTGCTAAAATGGCTGCGGCGATCGCGCTTAAAGTAGCAGAAAGTAATAGGGTTCGACGGCGACCGCCCAGAGACGAGTCGCATAAAGAAATTGCCACCAAACGACCCAATATGCCTGCAACTGATGCGCCTCCTAAAGCCAAACCAACATTAGTAGCAGAAAAGCCTAACTGATTGACAAAAAATATTGTTATATAAAATAAGGTAAAACCACTACTTAATTGAGCAACACAACGACCGATTCCTAACGTCCAAACTTGTGAATCAAGTTGCGGTAACCAGGAACTAAATTGATGCTTAACTACAAATTTCATCTCAGGCAAAAAACAGCAAAGCTGCGGACAGGTAAACAAATACTCACCGATCTAGGCATGAAAAACTTTTGTATTTGGATTTCGCAAATACATCAATTGACTGCGATCGCAGCTGTTTCAAGACTGGATTGGAAGGCAACTAATTTTATTCTTCCAACTGAACTTTTGCCCTGCGTATTTCCCCTGAGAGAGTGATGCGTGGTGCGTGGTTTTTCTCCGCGACTCTCCCTCAGCTCTCTTCTCCGACTTCCCACTCCCTAATTCCGACTCTCCAACAAACGGCGTAAATACCGCAAAATTCCCACGACGATCGCCACGCTAACGGCTAAACTCAACCAAAAACTATCCGCGATCGCATCTGACTGGTCTAATGCCCAACCACCTAATGGTGGTCCGATGAAATATCCGCCTGCCCAGCAGAGAGAGTTGATGGAAAAGTAGATGCCCATTTGAGCTGGGGGTGCGAGATCGGTAATTAATGCGGAGGCAGAAGGAGTGTAAGCAACGGTGGCAATCGCGAGTAGACTCAAAGCTAAAATTGCCCAAGCGATTTGACCAGTGGCAACTGTTCCTGTTAACCAAATACAGAAAAAGCCTAAAGTCCAGATCGAGGCAGATATTGTTAAAGCTTGAGGATGAGTAAAACGCTTTAAAGCACGTGCTACAGGTAATTGAGTCACGATTGCCATAGCCATGTGCCAGCCGAATAAGACGCTGATGGTAGTTTCAGTCAATCCTTGACCTCCACTGCCAACAGGGACAAAATTTTTCAGATACAGTGGCAAGGTACTGTGTAGCTGGGCGATGTAAGTTGTAAAAATAATGTTGACGATCGCAAATACTAACAGGCTGCGATCGCTCAAGGCTATTCGCCAGCTACCCAGCGCAAACGCCCCAGCTTGATTTTCCTGCGGTCGAGTTTCGGCGATCGCAAAATAGACTACGACTAAGAAGATCAGAAACGATAACCCGTCCAGAATAAATAAGGCTCGATAAGCCCCTGTCGCACCAATCAAAACTCCACCAAAAACAATCCCCATCCCCAAACCGAGATTGTCGGCTAAGCGAGTCACGGCATAAGCCTCGCGCCGTCGATCGGTGGATGTGACATCGGCAACAACAGCTTCAGTTGCGGGCCAATACAAACCCTGTCCCAGTCCTAGTAATAAATTGCCGATAACTAAAGTGGTGAAATCTGGAGTGATGGCGAGGACAAAACAAGCGATCGCCGCGATCGCTGCTGAAAGTAAAAGCGTGCGACGACGACCCCAAAACTGTGAATCTGAAAATGCTCCTCCCAAAATTCGTCCGACAACTCCAGAAATAGAAGCACTACCTAGCGCCCAGCCTACGGCAGTGGCAGATAAGCCTACTTGGTTGACGAAAAAAATTGGAGCATAAAACAGGGTAAACCCCGTGCCTACGTTGGAGAGGAAGCGACCGCTTGCCAAAATCCAGACCTGAGAGTTTAGCGACGGTAACAGAGACGAGAAGTTGTTTCTCTGAAAAAAATTCATCGAAGCTTTAAGTATTGATACGACACGTAGAAGTAAGTTTTGTAACAAATAGGGAACTATAAATACAGAAGATTCATAGTTGTCTACTCGCAGCACTAATTCAGGTTATTTATTATTAACGTCATATCTATGCAGAGATTTTTTGTATTACTGGGAGTAGTAATTGTATTTGCGATCGTATTCGGACTGATGTTTGCTTATTACCGTTCTCAACAATCTCGCCGCCGACTCAGGTGGGTGCAGCCAAGCAAGCATGGCAAAACTACCCCATTTTCATCGCCTCGCTACCGAAAATCATCATATGATAGCGAAGGAAGTGGAGACAATGATAGTGCCATTAGACTAGAACAAGCTCCCCGTCCGCTACAAAGAAAACTCTTGCTGCTATTACATGGCGATCGCCAAGCCGCAAATAGGCTCCTCAGTGCAGCGAAAGAACGCAACCCCGGTAGGACAATTCAGTGGTATGCCGAGAAAGTTCTTTTTGACTTGCAACGCGATTATGGGAAATATTAAGTAAGCCAAAAGCTTGCCCTCGAACCGCAACGAAGAAAGCTCTAGGATAAACTCCGCGAAGGGTCAAAAGCTAAAAGTCAAAATAGCGATCGCAACTATTTTGTTTATCTAACTGCTGTTTCCTACCCTCTGCCTTCTACCTTTTTCTACTAGTCTTCATCATCTAATTCTTCAACCTTTTCAGCCGGTCTATATTCGGAGCATTTCAGTGCTTCTTCTGTTAAAACCGCACAAGGATTGACAGCACATTTAAGATAAGGGTTATTAGTAAAATATTGACAGTTTCTACAAGGAACTTTTTGGAAGCGCTTGATTGTAAACAAGATTTCGTCTCGCGCTGCAATTCCGATTTTAGACAGCATTAAAAATAGAATTGTCCAACCCATAATAAAGCCGATCGGACCCAAAAGCATGAGCAAATCGTAAGTATTAAACTGAGGTGGTTTTGTTTCATTTACAGTTGCTTCACTCAGCTTTACTTCCCGTACAATTTGCGTTTGTGCTAGGTGCTGTTTTAAAACATCATTCTTATTATACATATTACTTTCCTCTAGCAGCGTTCAAAAATACTGTCTTCTTTAGTTGCAAGACCACGGATACTATATTTACAGGTATACCGAATAATAGAGTTCAGTATCTCTACTGAGAGTTTTGCTTGTCTCTTTGTCTGCTCTATCTAAAGAAGTAGATTTTCGGAGGTAGGCGCAATTCTTTTTATTCTCGATCGCTAGCTCTTACTTTTTTCTTACCAGCAACTTTTATTACTTTAGCAAGTTCTCTGTATTGGCGATCGCTCGATCGCATTAATTTTTACTGAATATATCTAGCAGATAGAAATCTCTAGTTTTATCTATATCGTTAGGAATAATGAAAAATACTCAATTAACCCAAAATAATATACTTACTATGTTACAAAAGATTGGAAAGATCGGCAATATCAAGATTTCTTAACTAATCTAAATTAAATTAAAATTATTATATTTTTGTGAAATTCAACTCAAAATATGTTTGTATAGCAAATGCATCCGATCTGCTAGTAATTTATGCTGCGTGCTGCCGGTTAATACTGCTCTACGAGAAGTCGCCTCGCGTCTACGCTATGCTATGTCAAGTTAATGCTATGTCAAGTTAATGCTATGTCAAGTTAATGCTATGTCAAGTTGATGTCAAGACAGTTGACAGCAAGCGATAGAAGCAACTCACGATAAGTACAAATACAGAGGCGAGTAGGTGACGAGCAACTTTTCTTCTATGATATGAGGTGAGAATCCGATGTAAATATGGCATGGTGAAATGATAGGCTAAAGAATTGCAGAGAAATTACAGTGACAAGGCGTATTCGATGGTTGTTGCAACCCAGGTTCCCCACTTGCTACGGGCTGCTCGTGGAGAAGAAGTAGACCGCCCGCCAGTATGGATGATGCGGCAGGCAGGTCGCTACATGAAAGCGTATCGAGATTTACGCGAGAAGTATCCCTCATTTCGGGAGCGTTCTGAAATTCCCGAAGTAGCGATCGAAGTCTCTCTGCAACCCTGGAGAGCTTTTCAACCAGATGGCGTAATCCTGTTTTCCGACATTGTAACGCCGTTGCCTGGGTTGGGAATCGACATGGACATTGCGGAGGGCAAAGGACCAATTATTCATTCGCCGATTCGCACATCTGAGCAAATTGAATCTTTGCGCCAGCTGGAACCAGCAGAATCTTTACCTTTTATTAAAGAAATATTACAAGCACTCCGAGCTGAAGTTGGCAATAAAGCCACAGTTTTAGGCTTCGTCGGCGCGCCGTGGACGCTGGCAGCCTATGCAGTGGAAGGAAAAGGCTCTAAGACCTATTCCATTATTAAGGGAATGGCGTTTTCTAACCCGACAGTATTGCACCAGCTGTTAGAGAAACTAGCAGATGCGATCGCAATTTACGTCCGTTATCAAATTGACTGTGGCGCTCAAGTCATACAAATGTTTGATTCTTGGGCAGGTCAACTTTCACCTCAAGATTACGAGACTTTTGCTCTACCTTATCAACAGCGCGTATTCCAACAAGTCAAGCAAACGCATCCAGATACGCCCTTAATTCTTTTGGTAGCTGAAAGCGCAGGTTTACTAGAAAGGATGGCGCGTAGTGGTGCAGACCTAATCAGCGTAGACTGGACTGTAGACATGGCAGACGCACGAGCGAGATTGGGTGACATTGGCGTGCAAGGAAATCTCGATCCTGGCGTATTATTTGGTTCTCAAGAATTTATTCGCGATCGCATTTACGATACGGTGAAAAAAGCAGGAACGAGGGGACATATCCTTAATTTGGGTCATGGAGTCTTACCCGACACTCCAGAAGATAATGTCAGGTTCTTCTTTGAAACTGCTAAGCAGATTAGATACTAGGAGCGAGGAGCGAGGAGTGAGGGAATTAGAGTTTTGCCTTGAGCGATTTCTGTAAACCTCGAAGCATTCAACTGATTGAGTCCGTTTTGCCAAGAGCTAACTCTAAGTCTTCTGCCTCTATGTACAATAGCCTTTGTGCCAGCATTAACTGCGTTTCTAATTCAGCTAATGAACCTAGAGCAATTGAAAAAGATTGCAGGTATTCTTTTGTAGATTTTCTTGTATGCCCTTCCGCTATATTAGAAGGAATAGACACTGCTGCACGCTGAACTTAACTAGACAACCCGTAAACCTCATACTTGGGAAATTTCTGCGTTATCCGATAAACCTCAAAAACTAAATTCATTCCCGCTTGCCAGACTTTTAAATCGCGATAACTATTGATTTGCATTTCATGATTTCTCTATCTACTTATGTATAAAGTATTCCCATTTTCCCCTCACTCCTCACTCCTCACTCCTCGCTCCTTGCCATGCGGATATTAGTCACTGGTGCTAGCGGTTGTATCGGTCATTATATTTCTGAGATTTTAATTCAAGAAACTGACTGCGAACTGTATTTATTAGTTAGAAATCCTCAGAAACTACAAATAGATACTACTCGCCCTGGTGTAAAAGTATTACAGAGCGATTTAGCTAAGATCGAACAGTTTGCTGACTTACTGAAAACAATTGATATTGCTGTATTAGTAGCTACTGTTTGGGGTGGCGACAACACTTTTGAAATTAACGTAAACAAAACGATTCAGTTATTAAATCTACTCGATTCGGAAAAATGCCAGCAGGTCATTTACTTTTCTACAGCTAGCGTTTTGGATCGTCAAAATAACTTGTTGAAAGAAGCGGGAACGCTTGGCATAGATTATATTCGTTCTAAATATGAGACTTTAAGCAAATTACCTGAATTAGCGATCGCCCCTAAAATCACCGTTCTATTTCCCACTTTAGTCTTGGGAGGCGATGCCCAGAAACCCTATTCCCACTTATCTGCTGGCTTACCCGATGTCACCAAGTGGATTAACATCGCCCGTTTCTTTAAAACCGAAGGTAGCTGTCATTTTATCCACGGACGAGATGTTGCTCAAGTTGTCAAATATTTAATTTATTCTAGAGAAAGACAAGGGGATAAGAGAGCTGAGGAAGCAACTCTAGCCACTAGCCACCAGCCACTAGCCACTCTCCCGACTCCCTACGTCTTAGGACAAAAATTGATAACTGCTAACCAGGTTATAGAAGAAATTTGTGCTTATCTAAATAAAAAGATTTATTTTCGCATTCCTCTGTATTCATCTTTGACCAATTTATTTATAGTTTTATTCCGCATTCAAATGGCAGAATGGGATAGATTTTGTTTGCAATATCGCTATTTTACTTATACAAATATTGTCAATCCTAGCAGCTTCGGCTTACCTAACTATTGTCCCACCCTGAGCGATGCTTTAAGGATTCATGGGGTGCGTAGTAAAAATCTAGATGTTTAGATGGTAATTCCGAGCAAAACTTCTAATGCGATTCACCTGCTACAAAGTGTAATAATTACAAAGTGTAATCATTTAGATTCGGGCATGTTGCAAAGCTAAGCAGATTAGTTATATTTTTTGACTTTTAACTTTCGACTTTTGACTTTCCCATGACATCTACTAGCACTACTCCCAGCACCCTTGTACCTGGAAACCTGCGGCGAGTCCATCACATCGCCTTGAATGTCAAAGACATGCAAGCATCGCGCCACTTCTACTGTCGCATTCTCGGATTGCACGAACTGACAGGCGATGAAATTCCTCCTACATTGATAGACTTGGTAGCACAAGGCAAAGTTGCTAACTTCATTACCCCAGATGGGACGGTTTTAGATTTGTTCTGGGAACCGGATTTATCGCCACCAGATCCCGATCCCGAACGTAATTTTACCCGTGCCTACCATCTCGCCTTCGATATCGATCCGCAATTATTCGATCGCGCTGTGGAAGTATTGCGGCAAAATCAAATTGCGATCGCCCACGGTCCTGTCACTCGCCCTACGGGTAGGGGCGTTTACTGCTACGATCCAGATGGATTTATGGTGGAAATCCGCTGCGATCCAACATAAGACGAGCTGGTTAACTGAATAACTCTTGGCGATCGCACAGGTATGTTCAAATAAACTCGCTCCTACAATTTCCGACTCTGCGGATGAATTTAGACAAAAAACCTGAATCTGAAAATTCAGACTCAGGCTATCCTACACTTCACAACTCAGGAAAATACAACAGACACGAAAGCTTGAATTTCAGCTCTAAGCAGCACGAATAGGCACTTTTGCTTCTACAGATAGCCACTCGGAAGATAGATCTTCCATAATGCCTTTGCGGCTAAATACTTGGCTTCGATCTAAATGTACCACTAATGTAGGCAAATAAATGTCATCAATTATCTGATGTCCGTAACCGATGACAACACCAGTTAGATTTGTTTGCTTGTGTTGCACGAAATCCCCAATTCTTAACATGGTATTTCTCCTTGTGCAGTTTACTGTCCAACGTTTTCTATTGCTAAGCGGCGATCGCCACTTATTGCCAACTACTACAGCGAGTCAGCATATCGACTTTTCGTCCCTGCTGGGCGAGGGCAATAAACTAATACTTGCCGTCTTTCTAACATTGTTGGTTTGCTTCTCCTTGTAGCTAGCTTGCCTGCCTCTGGCTACCTTAGGAAAAACTTTCTCAGTGCCAGGTACAGGTACAACGTAGCGGGTTTAAACCAGCCAAGGACACTGAATCCGATCTAAAAAATCTTCGATCTTTACAGTCTCCTCTCAATGCCGACGAAGTTAGCTGACGGGCTAGGACTGAGAGATGTCCCTCTCTGTTTATTTCAGAGATAAGCCCCAGAATTCGGTTCCTCCGCTCCAATTGCGATCGGATTAGGCTGACTTATTTAATCTGGTTAGCTACATCCTAAACCACACTACCTACATTCCGTCAATAAAAGTTACAAATTGTGAAGCAGGCTCGGTTGAATTATTAAGTATCGTACAGCACAACTATTAACCTGGCACGGAAAGAGAGGGCAGGGCTTCTGGTCAAGTCGAGATGTAGTGCGGTCTTGTTGCGTAATCTATAAAAGCCCTGCCCTCTCTTTTATTGCCGCCTTAATA
>ERZ1066120.722-NODE-722-length-27038-cov-24.266093_pt1 | contig 27038 bp, 19 predicted proteins | sample MGYA00382767_ERZ1066120 | MGnify/ENA primary metagenome ERZ1066120 (study PRJEB33369, sample SAMEA5778350) | biofilm metagenome | biome: Industrial cooling water; feature: Water cooling tower basin; material: Biofilm | place: United Arab Emirates | collected...
GGACTAAATTCAATAAATTCAAGCCTGCGGAGGCAGGCTTTGTTTGTATAGCCGCAACTTCAGTCGTAGGGCATTGTTTGATAATAACTTGTACAATGCAATATCTAGCACCAAAAAAATTAATAACAATTTGTAAAACCTCTCTTCTTCCTCTTCCTTCGCGTTCTACCCTTCCGGTGTGCCGCTATCGCTTCTATCGCGCCTTCGCGGTTAAATAACTCTTCTCTTCTTCTCTGCGTCCTCTGCGTCTCTGCGGTTCAATTCCCAAATGACCTCCCGCCCCACTTGGACACCCATCCACGCGCAACTACATCGCACCCTGCGACAACGCCAAATATTGCCAAAAAACCAACAATTACTAATTGCAGTATCCGGTGGACAAGATTCACTTTGTTTGATAAAATTACTAATAGATTTACAATCAAAATGGCAATGGCAATTAGCAATCGCCCATTGCGATCATCGCTGGCGTCAAGACTCAGAAGCTAACGCCAACCACGTAGAAGAACTAGCTCAAAATTGGCGATTGCCATTCTACAAAAAAATAGCAAATCAAGTTTTAAACGGTGAAGCAGCGGCGCGACAGTGGCGCTATCAAGCATTGAGTGCGATCGCTCAATCCCACAACTACCCCTACATCGTCACCGGACATACCCAGAGCGATCGCGCCGAAACCCTACTTTACAACTTAATCCGCGGCAGCGGTGCCGACGGCTTGCAAAGCCTCACCTGGGTTCGCCCCTTAACCGATAACATCCAGATAGTGCGGCCTCTCCTAGAAGTCACCCGCGCCCAAACAGCCAAATTTTGCCAAGACATGCACCTTCCGGTTTGGGAAGATGCCACCAATCAAGAGTTAAAATACGCCCGTAACCGCATCCGCCAAGAATTAATCCCTTACTTACAACAAAACTTTAACCCCCAAGTCGAGCCAGCCTTAGCTCAAACCGCCGAACTATTACGCGCAGACGTAGACTATCTAGAAAATGCTGCTTCTGCCCTGTTAAAAGAGGCTATGGAAGAGAGGAAACTAGGAACGGGCGAGACTGCATTATGCTTAAATCGTTTGCTCTTGCGTCAAGCACACCTTGCCCTGCAACGGCGTGTGATGCGCCAGTTTCTACAACAAACTTTACATATTGCACCCAGTTTTGAGCAGGTAGAAAAAATTACCGCTTTGATTTGGGCCCCGAATCGTTCGCAAACCGATCCTTTTTTGCAGGGAGCTGTAGCCAAAGTGGATGGGAATTGGATCTCAATCCAAAATCTCCCATCCCAAATCTAAAATTAAGAAGCTGCCAGTTGTTGTGCTTGGTTAGTTAGGCTCATAACAATGCCGCCCATTTCGCCCACAGCCCAACGTTGATAGTTACCGACTTCCTGAATGCGATCTAGCGTCCCGGAAGTCGCTTCTAACTTCTGGCGCAACTCATTGAGCTTGTCTTGAACAGGTTGTAACATCTCCTCGTATACTTTAACGCGACCCCAAAGTTCGGCGGCGGCGGCGCGCTGAGATTGTAAATTCTGCTCCAGCTGCTTTAATTCTTGACGTTGGTTTTCCTGTTCCTGCGCTTGATTGTCGATCATTCCTTGAGCTTGCTGAATGCTCGACCGCATTTGATCGATTTCTCTTTCCAGCTTTTGCAGTTGCTCAGCTTGTTGTTGCCGCATCGTTTCTAACTGCCGCAAAACAGGGCCGAGATCGATTTTTTGATTGTCTCCACTCTCTTCATCTTCCTCTCCCATCCGGCGACGCAACACTTTTACGTGTTGGCTGAAAATTTCTTCCCGTTCTCGCAGGGTTCGGAGACAGCCCATATACGATTCTTCCAACATTTGGTAACTGTCTTGTTCGTCGGATAGATCCCCTTGCAGCTGTTGGCGTTCCTGTTCCTTGGCTGTTTGGATTTGCTGTCGCAGTTCATCCATAGCCTGCTGGCGCAGTTTCAGTTCCTCTTCTTGGTCGCTGACAAAGCGCTTAGCTTTTTCCAACTCTTGCTGGCGGTTTTGTACAATTGCTTGCAGGTCACCCACAGGCATCCGTTCCAGAGCCGCAATATCGATTTGGGCGCTGAGTTTAACATCATTCGACATCGCTACTAGACGCTGAACCTCTTGAATCAAATCATCTTGGGTTCGCAGCGCCAGATTGAGGGATTGAACGTACTCCTGCTTTGTCGATAAAGTATTTTGCAGCCCCTTCAACTCCGAGCGTCTGGTCATCAGAGAATCCTGAGCTTGCTGCCAATTATTCCAACGCTCCTGAATATTAGTGGTTGCCCGATCTACTTCTGCTTGTTGTCGAGCAGCTGCGCCTCGTTTTTGCTCGAGTTGTTGCCAGTGTTGCTCCAGGACTCTTTGTTGGGCTGCCAGGGTATCAAAAGCGAAATTTAACTGCTCTAAGATCGGTTCTGGGGATGCGATCGCGTTTGATAAGTTATTGAGTATCTCCTGAATTTTGGCTGCCTGCTGCTCATCCAGCGCCGCTGCTGGTGTTTGTTCCATTTCCGACTGCCGCTCTTCTAAGCGCCGCATCTCACCCCGCAGATGCTCCCAAGCGCTCTCCAGTTCGCGACGATTGCGATCGATTTCTTCCCGCAGTCGCTCTGCTTCCTCGCGAGCGCTGTTAATTTCCTGCCGTTGTTGCTCGAGCCGTTCAAACTCATCTTCCATTTGCTCGAGCTGTTCTTGCCGTGCTTGAATTTCCATTTCCCGGCGATTTAGCTCCTGAGCCTGATAAGTCAGTGATTCCTTCCACTGTTCAATTTCTTCTTCTTTAGTTTTATATTTTTCTTGTTGCCGGGAATAATTTTGTAAAATCCCGACCAGCTGACGCCCCGACTCAATCCGCTGTACCTGTCGATTTGCCGTCAAATCTATCAACACCAGCGACCCATCGCCATATTTGTTGGCTTCTTCTGGCGCCGGTATTATTTCATCACCGGGGACTGGACTCCATTGCTCCCCCCGCTGACAGGCCAGCAGTTTAAGATCGGCCTTGCTGCCCCCAAAAACGCCACCGCTTTTCTTTTGTACTTCTGCTAGATACAGCACACCGCTTATCCTCTTGATGTGTCAAACGAGCAACGAGCCAGAACTCAATCTTCCCCGGATAGTTTATTTTGTCTCTTGCGAACTACCACACACTGACCTGCGGTACGGTTTGAGCCGATCCCAATTTATCGGGAGTTGCCGTCAAAACTAACCAGTTTATTGGGTCTTACATTCCCTTCCAGGGCAGAATTCCGCACTGCTGACGACCCAAGCTTTAACGCTTCTAACCCATACCATAACAGCTTGGTTTTCGCTGATGGCAGTGGCGGACAAAATGTATGGCTCAAGTCTACCATTTTGCTTGTTTCGTCGCTATCTTCCTGCCTCAGCGGTTTGCCGAGCGAGAGATGGGTGTATTCTCAACCAGCGGTGCTGCTCCCATGCCAATTTGAAAAGACTGAAAGAACTCAAGCAGCAAATAGCGCTCTGGGTGATAGTTTTCCAGAGCGATCGCCGTCAAGCCATTAGCGGGTAAGGGAATTTGCCCCCAGGGAAATGGGAAAGTTCTTGACAACCGACTTATCCAGAGGGTACAGATCAGCACGTGGTGTTGGCAGCTACTGAGAACAACCCAACCCTATAGCGGATGGGGTTTCTAACTTCACAGGGAAACGCCTCGTCCTATTGCTAAGATATGGTCTTACATTCCCTCAAGTAGCAGGAGTCTTAGTTCCTAAAATCCAAAACTTTAGGCCCAAAACTTTTTGCTGTTACATATACCTACTAGGTTTGCGATCGCCTATGGAATTGATGTATAAGCACCTGTCGATCCTAGCATAAATCGATGGGCGACTCGGTGACATCAGTCCGGGTGAGACTTGTTACCGCCAATTAGCCATCCTCACCCGATAGCGAATAGGGAATGATGCCAAATTTGTTAAATTCTAACCTAGACTAAATACGTACTGGACTTGTTGGGATTGTACAAGACCAAAGCCATAAGAGTCAGCAGCGTTGCCCCGGGCACCAGCTTACAACTGACGGCTGACCAATACAGTTTTTAGGAGAACCTTTAAGTTCCATGCAGGGGACGTTGAACGAAATTGATATCCGCAGTATCCTGCAACTCATTGAGTTAGGTCAGCGAACGGGTTACTTGGAAGTAGAGGCGTTTGGCCTACAGCGCGATTCCAGGTCGCGATTGGGCGAGCGGTTTTGGTTTGTCTTTTTCCTCAACGGTCAAATTGCCTATGCAGCAGACAACAACAGCAGTTTATCGCGGCTGCGAGACTATGCGAGGCGGTATCGGGTAGATGTCACTCTAAACAGCCAAAGCGTGCCGTCAATTGCCGCCACCAATGCGCCAGAATATGGCTACCTGTGGGCTTTGCTAGAAAACCACGTCCTTACCCCAGCTCAAGGGCGTAGCATCCTGCAAAGTATGGTCAAAGAAACCTTATTTGACTTGCTCAGCTTACACAACGGGTCATTTATCTTTGAGATTGGCCCAGCCTTAGCACCCCAGCTGATGACGTTGGAAATTGGCCCAGTGGTGGCGAAAATTATGAAACAGGTGCAGGAGTGGAAGCAGTTTCACCCCCACATCCAATCACCCGACCAGTGCCCCGTCATTACCGATGGCGCCAAACTGCGCCAAGCCTTGCCAGAAAATACTTTTAAAATATTGGAGCATTGGGCAGACGGTAAAACTTCGATTCGGCGCATGGCTCGCTATTTAAATCGAGAGATATTACCAGTGGCAAGAGCCATTTATCCTTATGTTAAGCAAGGCTGGGTGCAACTGCTCTATAGCGGCCCAGTAGCGACGACGACCGGACGAGAATTACTGTTGTTTCCAGAAACCGGCAGCAAAAGTATAGTTTTTATTGATGATGGCATTGCCACTTGTAAAGCCGTAGAGTACACCCTAAAACAGCATGGTTATGCCGTTGCTGCTATTAGCAATCCAGTCAAGGCGTTGAGCCTGGTGTTTGAACTCAAACCCGACCTGATCCTGTGCGACATTGCGATGCCCGGACTTGACGGTTACGAGATTTGCGCCATGTTACGCAGATCTACTGCGTTTCGGCAAACACCGATTGTGATGCTGACCAGCAAAGACGGGTTTATCGATCGAGTTAAAGCGCGGATGGTAGGAGCGACTGACTACTTGACCAAACCCTTCGGGGATAGCGAGTTATTGATGCTGGTAGAAAAATACGTCGGCTCTGCCGATGCTGTTAAAGGTACAACCGATCGAGTGCCAGTTAATGCGATAGAAGAGGAGATAGAAGCGATTGACAATTCCCCTGCCTAGAAGCCCCGGATGCGTGGGTTGAGTATAAAGCGTTGCCTGACGCTACTGCGGTAGCACGCTAAAAACGACCCAAACTTCCTGCCAGTAAACCCAAAACGAGTGATGCGGAAATTACCAATGGTAAGAGATTTAAGTTTGAATCAAGCGCAGATTGAGTTAAAGCAGCACGTAGCATTGCTAGTGAATGATTTTAAGGCCAAAAAATTAACTTTACCAAGTTTGACGCCTACTGGCTCAATTGGCGATCGCGAGGCGGCTTCTCACCCCAGAACCTCATCTGCAGCAAGGGTTGACGAAGTAGCTTTCCCTTTACCAGCTATCTTTTGGTCAAGGATTCAAGCTACTTTAGTTCAATATCGGCGCAAAGGGTTAACCCTGAAGAAGCGTTCTTGTTAACAATTGTTTAAACCAGCAGGTAGGTGGGAACTTATGAGTACAGTTCTGGTTGTGGAAGACAGTGTAACTCAAAGAGAGATGATCTCAGACCTTCTGAAAGGAAGTGGGTTAAACGTAACCGTAGCCAGCGATGGTGTCGAAGCACTCGAACAAATTCAGGGGCATCGTCCTGACTTAGTGGTTTTGGATATTGTCATGCCCAGAATGAATGGCTATGAGGTTTGCCGACGGCTGAAGGCAGACCCTAAAACCCAAAACGTGCCGGTGGTGATGTGTTCTTCTAAAGGCGAAGAATTCGACCGCTATTGGGGGATGAAACAGGGAGCAGATGCATACATTGCCAAACCTTTTCAGCCGAAAGAACTGATTGGAACCGTCAAACAACTACTAAGAGGATAAATTAAAGCTTATGGTTGGAAATCCGGATTTTTTAACGGGCAGAGGCGCTGACCAAGCTCCGGAGTTCCAGGAACTTGAAACTCCTGAAGGTGAGCTGCACTTGCGATTTTATGTATCTCCGGAGCAGGAGTTTGCACTACCTGCAACGGGTATTAAAGAGGTTCTTTCCCAGCCACCAGACCGAATTACGCCCATTCCCAATGCATCGCCGTTGCTATTAGGAACGGTAAACTTTCGGGGCAGAGTAATATGGGTGGCAGACTTGGGGCAGTTTCTGGGAGAGCCAACGTTGTTGAATACCGACCGACCCGAAATTCCCGTGATTGCGGTCGAAGACGGAGACACAATGTTAGGTTTAGCAGTTGACCAGATCGTGGGGATGGACTGGCTGGACACGGATCAACTCCAGACGCGCAACAGCGCTCCAGACAGTATGGAACCATTTTTACGCGGAGAGTGGGTCTTAGACGCTGAAGGCTCTCAGTGCCTCCGACTGCTCGATCCAGTAAAAATTCTCAGATCGGCAAGGTGGGCAGCTTAAAAAAACAGACAATAAAAAAGAAAATCTCCAATAACCACTGCCGCTGTATCTTAGGCTAGCTGTTTTTTTTAATGCAAGACTATTAACTTTTGACTTTATTCGGAGGAGGCAAATGGCATCCAAAACAGATTATGGGCAGAAATATCTCCAGGCTCAAACAGCCTACATGCAAGGCAACTACGAAGATGCGGCAGAAATAGTCGATCAACTGGTGCAGGATTTCCCAGAAGACCCAGGCATTCGTTTGCTTAGGGGTCACATCTACTGCGACCTACAACAGTACGACGCCGCGAGGGAAGAATACGAAAATGTGCTTTCGCTGACGGATAATCCGGAATACGTGAATTATGCCAACAACGGTCTAGCCTACGTTAATCAAAGCGAAACGCCAAGGGGGGCAGCCCCAGAACCAGGAAATTTTGAAGACATTGATGACAGCTTTCCACCTGAGGTAGATTATCAAGACTTCGCCGAGCCAGCAGCAAATAACTGGCAAAATGATGCCAGCCCCGGAGGTTATGTAGACCTGGGCGGTTTAGACCTCGATAGCATTGACGATACGGAAAATACACCAGGAGCGGATCAACCATTTGCCAATCCTTTCGGTGGTTCCAGTTCGCTCTATGGGTCATCTTCTAGTGGGTTGGATGCAACGGCAGAAGGATTGGACAATCCATTTGCCAATGACTATGGCTCCTACGACGAGCAAGACGCTGGGGCTAATTTTTACCAGGAATCGTCCCCAGCCAAAGGGTCATCGGATTTGTTTTCCATGGATGATGAAGACTTTAACTGGAACAATGATGCAGCGCTGGCGCAGTGGAATGAGTCTTCGCCCTTCGGTGCGTCATCGAACGATGAAGAAACCCAATTTTACCAATCTACCAACCAGTTTGAACCGACGATCGCACCGCTGGAAGATGAACCCCCGGCGATTGACGATACCGGACCGCTGTGGCCTTCGGCTGACTTAGCAACGCCCCGTGGCGGCGACACCAATGGCTTCCACGAACCTCCCGCCACCAAACGTCAAGTGGGTGAAGATGAAACCGTATTACTGGGAGAAGAAGAGCCATACGAGGCGCCCAGAAGCGGTCAAATGGCTTCTCGGTGGAGTTCGCCCATGACATCGAACGGCTTTAATGCCACCAACAACTTTGATTCCGCTATGTTCGATTCCGCCTTTGATGACGATACGGCGGCAAAATCGACTCAAGCATCGGAACCAATGGGAACTGGCAGTACGGCTTTCGATTTTGACGAATTAGACTTTGACGATGACGATTTGGGGAATATCCCGGATTTTGACATGCCGGAGAATTCAGCAGGCTTCTCGACGGCTCCGAGTAATTCTGGGTTTAGTTTAACCACAGGGGGCAGCTCTCTCGGTACAGCTGGCTCAGCAGATATTAGCACCGGCGGCGATCGCTCGACCTTTGGTGACGAAGACTTTATGTTACCAGGGGCGACAGATCAAGTCCCCAGCTTTACTCAGGGCGATAGCCGCCACATCGAACCCGCCGTGACGGTGGAACAAGGTTGGCTGGCTTTCCTGGAAAATGCACCGTTGCGAAGAAAGCGGATGATCGCCGCAGGAGTCGTAGGCATATCATCGGCGATCGCTGTGGCGGCGATCAGCTTCACGAGTCAAAACGTATTCTTTAAAACGACCAACAAAGAAGTTCTCGGACAGTTGCAATGGACTGGTTTGGCAATGGCTGGAGTCGCAGGCGTTGCCAGCGGTGCCGCTACCCTCGCCATCGGCGGGCTGATCGAAAAGCAAGTCCGGCGCAGCACCGAAGAGTTACAAAACCAGTTCGATGCCGTCTGTGGAGGTAACCTCGCCGTTCAAGCAACAGTATACTCCGAAGATGAATTGGGACAACTGGGTGCGGGCTTCAACCAAATGACTCGCGTCATGCTCACCACCATGAGCGAAGCGCAACGGAAAGCCGAAGAGCAAGAACAGGCCAAAGAAGACCTGCAACGCCAAGTAATCCGGCTGCTGGACGATGTGGAAGGCGCCGCTAGAGGGGATTTGACCGTGCAAGCCGAAGTCACCGCCGACGTGTTAGGAGCCGTCGCCGATGCCTTTAACTTAACGATTCAAAACCTGCGGGATATCGTGCAGCAGGTGAAAGACGCCGCCCGCAAAGTGAATAAAAACGCATCGGATAGCGAAAAATTCGCGATGGGTCTCTCGGCAGACGCCCTGCGCCAAGCCGAAGAACTCGCCGTTACCCTCAATCAAGTCCAAGTGATGACCGATGCGATTCAACGGGTTGCCGACGGGGCCAAACAAGCCGAAGAAGTGGCTCGCACCAGCGCCGCCACCGCGCTCAAAGGCGGCGAAGCCGTAGAACGCACCGTCGCGGGGATTTTGAGCATTCGGGAAACGGTAGCAGAAACAACGCGAAAAGTCAAGAGGTTGGCAGAATCTTCCCAAGAAATTGCCAAAATCGTCGCGTTGATCGCGACTATTGCCTCGCGCACCAACCTGTTGGCGCTCAATGCTAGCATTGAGGCGGCTAGGGCAGGAGAAGCAGGCCGGGGATTTGCGATCGTAGCGGATGAAGTACGGCAGCTGGCAGACCGAGCAGCGAAAGCGCTCAAGGACATCGAACAAATTGTGTTGCAAATCCAGAGCGAAACTTCATCGGTAATGATGGCAATGGAAGAAGGCACCCAGCAGGTAATCGAAGGTACCAAACGGGCAGAACAAGCCAAGCGCGCCCTCGATGACATCATTCAGGTATCGAATCGGATCGATGCCCTAGTGCGATCGATTACCGCCGATACCGTAGAGCAGGCGGAAATTACCCGCAATGTGGCTCAGGTGGTGCAATCGGTAGAACTGACCGCGCAAGAAACCTCTCAAGAAGCTCAGCGCGTATCGGGTTCGCTGCAAAACCTGGTCGGCGTCGCCCGCGACTTGTTGACCGGCGTCGAACGCTTCCGAGTAGACGTGACAGAAAGGTAGCGGCTCTTAGGTTAAGCAGTAATTAATTCAAAAGCAGCTTTAACCTAAAAGCTGTTATTTTCATTTAAAATCCAACCTCTACAACCCAAAATCGAACTATGCTGCCGGAACAACAACAGCGGATCTTGGGATACTTCATTGAAGAAGCCAAAGATCACCTCAACACCATCGAGCAAGGGTTGCTCGCGCTGCAAAATACGATCGACGACCCGGAAATGTTGAAAGAAGTATACCGGGCTGCTCACTCGATCAAAGGCGGAGCAGGAATGCTGGGCATCAGCAGCATCCAAAAAACATCTCACCTGTTAGAAGACTGTTTCAAAATTCTTGAAGGCAGTCCGGTGAGAGTTGACCAAAAGTTAGAAGAACTGTTCTTAGGAGTGTTTGATACGCTTCAATCCCTTGTAGACCAACTGCAAGGGCCTTTTGGTTTAACCGAAGACGTCGCCGCCGGGTTGATGTCCACGATCGCACCAGTGTTTAGCGAACTGCAACAGCATCTGGATGTCCTGACCAAACAACCAGCAGCCGCGAGCGGGGCAAAAGCAGGCGCAGGCGCAGCAGCCAAGAATATGGTAGAGACGTTAGATGTAACGTCTCTACAGCAGGCATTTAAACAAGAGGTGATGGAGCAACTGCGGCAGATGTTGCAGCTATTTAAGCCGCCGCAGTGGCCTAACAGTAGGCAGGATTTGGCGTCGCGCTGCGAAAGCTTGCAGGAACTGGGAACTCGCTTCAATTTACCGGGTTGGAGCGAGTTACTATCGATCGCAGCAAGAGCGATCGCCAATCTGGAAAATACCTCCCAAACCCTAGCACCGATAGTTATTAAGGAAATTAAACAAGCCCAAGAACTGGTGTTAGCAGGTCGTGGCAACCAAGTGAAAGCCAGCGAACAACTCGCCGCACTCCAGCCGCCAGCACCGACGCCAGAAGAAGCAATCGCATCCGATCTGGAAAACTTGCTAGCAGCGACAGGGGACACCGACGATGCTGACTGGTTCCAGTCAGCGCTGGCTGAAGCTCCCGCAGCTGAAGCGCCTTCAGAAGCGGAAGAATTGTTCGGCTTCGCAGGAGAACCTGCCGATGATGCAGCACAATTCTTCTTCGTACCTGAAACCGAGGTGGCTCCACCTAAAACCACCCCTCGCAGCGACAGATCCAGCAGCGAAAAACCAAGCATAACAGCACCAGCAGACCCTACAGGGCCAGAAGTTGGAGCGGCAGAACTAATTGCTTTAAACGATCTATTTCCAGAAGAAGTTCCAGAACTCGATTCTACTTGGCAAGTAGAAGAAGTCATGGGAGACGCTGACAGCCAGCCTTTGTTGGAAAGCTTAGATGATTTTAATGTCGGGGGAGACAATGAATTAGCCGATTTGTTCGCCGATGGCTCGGCAGAATTCCCTCAAGCCGATGCCGCAGAAGAAGACGATACCGTAACGCTGTTTGGTAAAACGTTTGACTTTGATGACAGCGAAGATGAGCCAGTAGCACCCCAAGGTGCCGCCAGAGAAAATCGATTGACAGACGACCCATTCCAGGATTTGGCGGCATCAGGGACGGCATCCCCTCAAGATGAAGACCTGAGTTTGTTTGGGGAAAATTTCTTCTTCGACGAGAGTGCTTCAGATCCAGTAGCTGCCCAAACGGCAGCAGCAACAGAAAATAGAGTAACAGACGACTTGTTTGAGGATTTAGCTGCACCAGAGACGGCGGCATCAGCCCCAGATGAAGACCTGAGTTTGTTTGGAGAAGATTTCTTCTTCGAGGAAAGTGCTTCGGCTCCATTAGAGTCTCAGGAGGCAACAGCAGCAAATACATTGACAGACGACCTGTTTGAGGATTTGGCGGCACCAGAGACGGCGGCATCAGCCCCAGATGAAGACCTGAGTTTGTTTGGAGAAGATTTCTTCTTCGAGGAAAGTGCTTCAGATCCAGTAGGAGCTACTGTGCCATCGCCGACTGGTACATCGGAAATGGAAAGCGAGGGTTTGAGCGAATTATTTGCTGGACTAAACGAAGATGACTTTTGGCAAGCAGAGTCGAATGAGTCAGAAAATCTTGGTTTGGCTACAGAAGAAAGCCCTGACTTCTCCAGCTTTGCCGATAGCAATTGGTTGCAAGAATCGAATAACGAAGCGATCGCCGCCCCAGTTGCCGATGAATTAGACCTAGCAGGGTTCGATTGGTCTGGGGAATTATCCACCCCAGAGGATGACAATTTAACCGCAGCTGCACCAGATCTAACGCCAACCCAATTAAACAGCGAAGACTCGCAATCTGACTTGGCAGGCGCGACGCTCGATCGGGCGTTTGGGGATGCCGATTTTGAGTTTAGCTCCCCTGAAGATGGAGCAGAAGCGTTTGAATTCCCGGCGCTGACAGATGATTTTGATGCCAGCAATCTGTTTGAAACGGAAGCAGCAACGGAAACCCCTCAGCAGCAAAGTGGGGATGTCGATCTAGAGTTTGGTTCGCTACCAACCAACGACTACCCGTCAGCGACTAATACCGAAGCAACGTTTGATGATTTCTTCTCCCTAGACCAAGCATCTCAAATGCCAGCCGATGCGGAACTAGAGGCATTGGATCTGTTTGGAGATATGGAAAGCACTGTTTTTCCAGAGCTAAATATGGGGCTGGAACAGGATGCCCAGATGCTTGAAGGTATCCCTGAAGAGGGTGATTTTGACCTGTTTGCCCAGGACGAGTCTGCGGCGGGCTTCGATTTGTTCGACGCAGAAGCTGAGGCAGCGGCTCAGGGGTTGGAGATCGCTGACAATTTAACTCCAGAAGAATTACCAAGCTTTGAGCTAGCGGCAGCCGATAGTGCTACGGAGGCAGATGACGATCTGGGATGGCTGTCAGAAATTACTCAGGATGTAGATGGGGAAGATGAATTAGCCTTCGGGGATGAGGAAACCGCCGCGGGTGCAGGATTAAATTTAGCTGCTGCTAACGAGCCAATTTCCTTCGACCAGTTGGATGTTGAACCGGCAAGTACTCCTAGTGAGTTGGCAGCAGAAGCGGATTTTGGCGACCTGGAAGCGATGCTGGGTGCAGACGCGGCGGTTGAGGTAGCGGCACCAGCAGAGAGCGAGGCATCGTTTGATTTAGATTTTGATGACCTAGAAGCGATGTTGGGTGCAGATGCGGCGGTTGAGGTAGCGGCAGCAACAGAGAGCGAGGCATCGTTTGATTTGGATTTTGATGACCTAGAAGCGATGTTGGGCGAGGAAGCGATCGCACCCACCAGCGAAGCTGCTAACCTGAATCCTCCGCCAGCTGTGAGTAACCTCCCCTCAACCCCAGCCAAGGTAGCTGACAAGGAATTTGAAGACCTAGAAGCGATGTTAGTCACTGCGGCGGAAATGGTTGGGCCGCCAATGAAAACTAGGCCGGGTCAGGTTTCTACCTCTAAGCCCAGGGCGAGGATATTTGAACAAACGATGAAGGTGCCGGTGAAGCAGCTAGACAACCTCACCAACTTGGTAGGGGAACTGGTGGTCAACCGCAACAGCTTGGAACAAGATCAAGAACGGCTGCGGCAGTTTTTGGATAACTTGCTGCACCAAGTCCAGCAACTGAGCGATGTGGGTGCGAGGATGCAGGATTTGTACGAGCGCAGTTTGCTCGAATCGGCGCTGCTGGCTAGCCGTCAAAGCTATCGCTTCTCCACCAGCACAACTGGCGATTTATCAAATGGTTACTCTTCCAGTTCGACTTGGGATCATATCGAAATGGATCGGTTTACGCCGTTCCACACTCTTTCCCAAGAAATGATCGAATTGATTGTCCGAGTCAGGGAATCTGCCTCTGACATTGAATTCATCGTTGATGAAACCGATCAAGTTAGCCGCCAGTTCCGCCAAGTAACCACCCAGCTGCAAGAAGGCTTGACTCGCGCCCGGATGGTGCCGTTTGCTGAAATTGAACGGGTGTTTCCTTTATTCCGCTACGTGCGCGATAAAGCTGCCGAATTGGGCAAACAAGCCGAACTGCGAATTGAAGGTCGGGAAACTTTAATCGATAAGCTGATTTTGGAACACCTTTCCGATCCGATGAAGCACTTGATCAATAATGGCCTCGCCCACGGGATCGAATCCCCGGAAGTGCGCCAGCGGCAAGGTAAGCCACCCGTCGGTCGGATTACTATTTCTGCGTTCCACCAAGGTAACCAAACCGTAATCTCATTCTCTGACGATGGTGCCGGGATTGATGTCGATCGACTGAAAGCTAAAGCGGTGGAAAAACGGCTGATTACTCCAGATCAAGCCAAGAATTTATCCCGCATTGAAGCCTACGAACTGCTCTACCTGTCTGGCTTGAGTACTAAGGATAAGGCTGACTTGATCGCCGGTAAAGGGGTTGGGATGGACGTGGTACGCACCAACGTCAGCGAAATTCGGGGCACGATCACCACCGATTCGACGCAAGGTAAAGGAACTTCCTTTACGATTCGCCTGCCGTTGACGCTGAGTATTTGTAAAGCGCTGTGCTGCGTCAGCGACCAAGCTTTGATTGCCTTCCCGATGGACGGGGTAGAAGATGCGCTCGATGTGCCTATAACTCGCGTTCAAGTCAATGCTGAAGGCGAAAATTATATTCAATGGCGCGATATGCAGTTGACGTTTAAGCATCTCAACGAGTTGCTGGCGTTCAATCGCCAAATGGGTCGCGGTCGGGTGTACGGTGCTAGTAAAGATGAAGACTCGGTGGCGATTGTCGTGCTGCGTAGCGCTGGCAATTTCCTGGCAATCCAAGTCGATCGCGTCGTCGGCGAGCAGGAAATTGTGATTAAGCAACTCGAAGGCCCCGTACCTAAACCCATCGGTATCGCAGGTGCTACGGTGATGGGGGATGGTCGGATCATGCCGATTGGTGATGTGTTGGAGTTGATCGACATCGCTATGGGACGGGTGGGTAAAGACCGTCGCGCCATGCTGTGGGAGCAAAATAATCTCGCCGCGGTGTCTGAAGCGCCCGTGACTGAACCGCGAGTTTTGATCGTGGACGATTCGATTACGGTTCGGGAATTGCTCTCGATGACGTTTAATAAGGCTGGCTACCGCGTGGAACAAGCCCGCGATGGTCAGGAAGCATGGGATAAACTCAAATCGGGTTTGCCTTGCGATATTGTCTTCTGCGATATCGAAATGCCCAGGATGGATGGTCTGGAGTTGCTCTCGCGACTGCATAAAGATCCCGATTTGACTCATCTGCCGGTAGCGATGCTAACTTCGCGCGGTGCGGAGAAACACCGGCAAATGGCTTTTGATTTGGGTGCTAGCGGTTACTTTACTAAGCCTTATCTGGAAGAAGCTTTGCTAGATGCGGCTTCGCGGATGCTGAAAGGCGAAAAATTGGTGACCAGTAATGTTAGTGCTTCTTCGTAATTTGTGAGTTTAATTACCTACAAAAATTAGGTGATTAAGCTAGATAAAATGTTTGGGCTGGAGGTGACTCCAGCCTTTTTATTATTGTTTGCTGGAGAAAGAATAGTTATTTAACGAACCGCAGAGGACGCAGAGGACGCAGAGGGAAGAGAAAGCGATCGCTTGAATCTTTTTAGTTAAAATACGCAGGTACGCGCTTTATCCTCAACTATGTTTAATCAACCGCTAACTTATCCACCTACGCCCAAAGTTGACCAAATTGACTCATACCACGGCGTCGAAGTGCAAGATCCCTACCGATGGCTAGAAGATCCCGATTCTGATGAAACTAAGGCTTGGGTCGAGGCTGAGAATTCTGTTACTTTTGCCTATCTTAACCAAATCCCTGTGAGGGAAAAAATTAAGCAGCGCCTAACTCAGCTTTGGGATTATGAAAAGTATGGTATTCCTTTTAAAGAAGGGAACCGTTATTTTTACTTTAAAAATGATGGGTTGCAAAATCAAAGTGTTTTGTATGCTTTAACTTCTCTGGATGGGGAAGCAAAAGTTTTGCTCGATCCGAATAAACTTTCAGAAGATGGCACTGTGGCTTTAGCTGGGGCTGCTATCAGTGAGGATGGCAATTTTATGGCTTACGGTTTATCTACATCGGGTTCTGATTGGCAAGAGTGGAAGGTGCGCGATGTGGAAACTGGCGAGGATATTTCCGATCGTTTAAAGTGGATAAAATTTTCTGGTGCATCTTGGACGCACGACGGTCAAGGATTTTTTTATAGCCGCTATGATGAACCAAATGAGGCTACTAAATTAGAAGATGTTAATTACTTCCAAAAACTGTTTTACCATCGATTGGGAACGCCCCAAGCTGAGGATGTTTTAATCTATCATCGACCGGATCAAAAAGAATGGGGCTTCAGCGGTGGGGTGACTGAAGATGGTCGCTATTTGATTATTAGCGTGTGGCGAGGAACAGATCCGAAAAATCTGGTTTTTTACAAAGATTTGACTAACCCAGATGCGGAGGTTGTTGAATTAATTAATCAGTTTGAAGCTAGCTATAGTTTTATCGAGAATGATGGTTCTATTTTCTGGTTCCGAACCGATCTGGATGCGCCGCGCGGTCGAGTTATGGCGATTGATATTAAGAATCCTGCCCGCGAAAATTGGCAAGAAATTATTCCCCAGGCAGATGAGGTTCTCGAAGGTGTGAGTTTGCTGAACAATCAATTTATTACTGATTACTTGAAAGACGCCCATACTCAAATTAAAATTTTCGATCTTGACGGTAATTTTGTGCGGGAAGTTGCTTTACCGGGGCTTGGTTCTGCGGGTGGTTTTGGGGGTAAACGTTATGATAAGGAGACTTTTTATAGTTTTACTGGCTTTACTACACCGCCAACGATATATCGCTACGATATGGTCAGCGGTGAAAGTACTATTTTTCGGCAACCGCAAGTTGATTTTAATCCCGATGAGTACGAGACGAAACAAGTATTTTATGGTAGCAAAGATGGGACGAAAATCCCGATGTTTATTACACACAAAAAGGGGATGGAATTAGATGGAAATAATCCTACTTTGCTTTATGGTTATGGTGGTTTTAATGTGTCGCTGACGCCTAGCTTTTCGGTTAGCCAACTGGTGTGGATGGAGATGGGGGGCGTTTATGCTGTCGCTAATTTGCGCGGGGGTGGCGAGTATGGGGAGGAATGGCATCAAGCGGGGATGAAGTTGAAAAAGCAGAATGTTTTTGATGATTTTATTGCCGCAGCGGAATGGTTAATTGGTAATCAATATACTTGTGGGGAAAAACTGGCGATCGCAGGCGGTAGTAATGGCGGTTTGTTAGTCGGTGCTTGTATGACTCAACGCCCCGATTTATTTGGTGCTGCTTTGCCAGCTGTGGGGGTATTGGATATGCTGCGGTTCCATAAGTTTACCATCGGTTGGGCTTGGTGTTCTGAATACGGTTCGCCTGAAGATCCGGAGGAATTTCAGGCACTTTATGCCTATTCTCCTTTGCACAATTTAAAACCAGGAACGGCTTATCCGGCAACGATGATTACAACTGCGGATCATGACGATCGGGTTGTACCTGCCCATAGTTTCAAATTTGCGGCGGCTTTGCAAGCAGCACATCAGGGGGAAAATCCGGTATTAATCAGAATTGAAACTAAGGCTGGACATGGTGCTGGAAAGCCTACTGCTAAACAGATTGAAGAATTAGCGGATCGGTGGGCTTTTTTAGTGCGATCGCTCAATATTCCCGTTAACTAATTCTGTCACAAAATACCTGGGGCGGGCTTTCCTGCCCCACAAGATTTATAAATTAAACCCGCCCCGGCTGATGTTACCGATGCTACCGGACATGATATTACTCGATTAGCCATTAGCAATTAGCCATTAGCTATTTAATATTGCGATTATTTGCTGGACGATACATATGCAGCAAGTTGAGAAATTTGGGAAAATCAAAACTTCGGGGATCGATTCTTTCTCCGGATCTATCTACTTGCTGATGGGTAGTAATTCGATTTTCTGGCACGTTACTTTGAGCGATAAACCAGGCTAAAATATTGTACTGTGCTTCGGTATAGCCGCTATGGGTTGGGTTTTGATTATTCCATCCATCTGGGGGCGTTTCTAATGAAATGTGATAGGCAAAGTTATTGACTGATGGGGCAAACTTAGGATGTGTTTTTACGGTTTCTTTGCCTTTGGAACTTTCAAATACTGAGTTTCCCGCACCAAATGCTCTTTTGTCTGGTGGAACTATATAAACAATGGTTCCATCTAACTCGATTAAGGTGTGGTAACTTACTTGCTGATTTTCATCGTAATGAGGTGTTTGAAAAAAGTTAATTGCACCTAATGCCGAACCTGCGGTTTCGTGCAAAACTATAATTGGTTGATTGTTTACGGGCACGCCGTTAATATCTTTAGTAAATCTTTCTCCATAATTAGTGGGATGCGCCCAGGCTATTTTGTATGGAGGTGTGTAGGTGGTTGTGGTATTTACAGGATTGACTGTTTCTATTTTAGAAATATTCTTCGCTGGTTTCTCTTTGAGTTTTGGTTTCATTTCCTCCGGGTTTTCGGAGATTTCTGGTTTGGGTTTTGGATATTGACTCCAAGCGGCTTTTGGACTTAAGTTGATTTTTGTCTTTTGTAGGAGTTCTGTTTCGCTGCTGAATATGACTACAATCAAGAACAGCGATAGTAAAAATGCTAGCAGAAAGGGTTTAACTGCCTTGAATCTCAGGTTCATTTTTGCAAGGCTGGTAAAAATAAAATACTTTTAGATATTTTATCTAAATTAAGAAAAATTTTCTGTATAAGATTAAACCGCCGACTTCGCTATAATTGCATCGCGAATTGCGATCGCAGTCGCAGGTGCGAGTAAAACACCGTTGCGATAGTGTCCGGTGGCTAACAATATATTACTGTAACCAGGTAATTCACCAATTATAGGAGCCGGGTGGCCTTGGGGACGCGGGCGCAACCCTGACCAAGTTCTCAAGATGGTAGCTTGGGATAGGGGGGGACAAAATGCGATCGCTCCCATCATTACTTTATCCAATAAACTCGGATCTGCTACCACTTCTCCAGCATCTGTGGGAAATTCTACCGTCGCCCCTACCCAGTATTCTCCCTCGCCGACGGGGACGATGTGAATATCATCGCTGGTAATTACTGGCTGAAAATCGGCATTTCCTAAAGGGTTTTCTAGCCGCACGTGCAACGCTTGTCCTAATACGGGTTGTATATCAACTTTTTGGGCTAAAGATGCGGTTATGGGTGTCGATCCTAAACCAGCAGATATAACTATCCAATCTGTTTCTATTTGAGCGTTAGATGTTTTAATTTCATAGGAAATCCCCCCGTTGATAGAGGTAATTTCTTCAACTTTGACGCCGAATTTAAAGTTTACTTGGTTGCGCTCGGCGGCCTCAACTAAAGCTAAAGTGAAAGCAGATGGATCGAGTTGTCTGTCTTGGGGAGAATAAATAGCTGCGGTTATATTTTCTACATTTAACTGGGGACATTTAGATTTAACTTGGTCTAGATCCCAAATTTCTAATTTCCATCCTTGAGATTGACGAATTTCGACTAAATTTTCCCAATCGGCGAGTGAGGGAACGAGCATGAGTATTCCCTGGCGATTGTAAAGGATTTGCCGATTTGTTTTGGCTTCTAATTCGGGGATTAAAGTTTCATAGCGTTGCAGGCTACTTTGTCGTAACTGCCACGCTTTACCTTTGATTTTGTGGCTGATAATGCCCATTAAAACGCCTAAAGCTGCACTTGTTGCCCCTTGGGCAGGAGGTTGTCGATCTAGGACGGTAATCGACAGCCCTGGAATTAAACTGAGTTCGTATGCGATCGCAGCACCGACTATGCCGCATCCGATAATGGTAATTCGACTCATGTTGGGTAATTGGTAATTGGTAATTGGTAATTGGTAATGGGGGAAATTGTTTCCATTACCTATTACCCATTACCTATTACCTATTGTTATGCTTGAGGCGTCAAGTTCAAGAAAGTCTCAACGTCTTTTTTCAGCTTGGCGTAAGAACGGATAGTTGCTTTGTAGTCTTGAGCTTCGGCACCGGCATCGATGCTAATCAAGTCTTCAATTACCTCTTGGGCGACTTCCTTGGCTTTGGGTTGGTCATTGGGGAGCAAGTTGCGCTGTACTTGACTCATTTTCGCCCGCAGTTCGCCCAATGGCCCGCGGATGAAGTTTTTGGTAAATACCCAATTCTCGTCTTGGATCAGCTTAGCGAGTTCGGGGAAGCGATCGCGCATTGCCTCAATCTCAGAAGTATATTTCTGAATTTGTTCCAAGGTAGCCGATGTGTAAGTCGGGGGTTTGACTTCAGTCGGACTGCTACAACTGACCAAAAACACCGTCACACATGCCAAAACAACAGCCAGTATTGAGCGGAAACGTCCCATAACCATAATTTTTGCTTAAGTTACCATTACAAATCTTATCGGCGGAGGAAGCTTATTAAAACATCGCTGACTCGATCTGACCAATGTTCTTGAGGATAATGCCCTGCTTCTGCCAGTTTGCTCAGTTCTAGATCTTTGACTGTACTCGCTAACTGTTGTGCTGGCTCGAAGGGCAACCAAGGGTCGCGCATCCCCCAGATAATTAATGTAGGCCGCTCAAAGCTGCGTAACCCAGATTCAATTTCTGTGGTGGTTTGGGGTAATTGCAAGTTTCGTACTGTCGCCAGCAAACTGCGCCCTGCTGCCGAACTCTTGAGGAAAGGACGCCGATATATATCTAAATCTTCGTCGGAGATGTCGTAACGGCAGCCGCCTTCTAAGGTACGGTCTACCAGTAGGGGGTCTTGTGTCATCATATCTCCGACGAAGGGCAAACCGAGTTGTTGAATTTTCCAAGGTAACTTGGTTGCCGTGGAGATGGGGGCGTTGATAATTGCCAAACGTTCGATTTGTTCTGGGTGTCGGAGGGCGTATTGAATGCCGACAGAACCCAAAAATCCCTGGACGATGAGGGAGAAGCGCTGTAGTTCCAAAGCTTCTAGGAAGGCAGAGAGCGCAGAAAGATAGGCATCGGGAGTATAAGCAAAGTCTCGCTTGTCTGGTTTTGCCGAGAAACCGCTACCTATCCAATCGGGTGCGATCGCGCGATACCCCTTTTCTGCCAAACTGGGCATGACCATAGTCCACGAGTAACTTTGAGAAGGCAACCCGTGCAGCAGCACTACTGGTAATCTGTCACTAGGCCCCAGAGGGTTTGCTTCCCGATAAAACCATTGCAGCGAACCAACTTCAATCGAGTTTTCTGTTATCGACACTTTTGTTATTGCACCGTTCAATCCCAGTGGTTTGAGCTTACCGTCCTGTGGTTGTTTTGGGCAAGGCAGGGAAGGCAAGGAAGACAAGGGGGACAAGGGGGACAAGGGGGACAAGGAAGACAAGGGGGACAAGGGGGACAAGGGAGACAAGGGGGACAAGGGAGACAAGGGGGACAAGGGGGACAAGGGAGACAAGGAAGACAAGGGAGACTTTTGAACTATAAGTAATTTCTTCCCCAGCTCCCTCAGCTCCCTCAGCTCCCCCCGCTCCCTCAGCTCCCCCCGCTCCCTCAGCTCCCCCAGCTCCCCCAGCTCCCTCAGCTCCCCTAGCTCGCTTTTACCTCAATCGGTTGCGAAATATTAAACCTGTTGTTAAACTTAACGACCAAAGTAGTGCTACTCTTGAGTCTTATCCAAAACGTGAACGCAGCTCAACAGGCTACCAACATTGAAATTGCCACTAAAATTGCCGCCGTCGTCAATCTGTTTAAGTGTCAATTCCCGGATGCAAGGGCAGATCTCAAACCTTGGAGAAACGATCCGGATACGCGAGAATTAGTCGATCCCGATTCGATCGATATAGGCTTTCACTTGCCTGGATGGAGTCCCAGGTTTGGGTGTCGCAGTATTTTGGTGCAAATTCGCTTTTATCAAGATCCGGTAGATGGTTCGCGTCGGGTGATTGGAGTGGAAACGGCTGGGTTTAACCATCAAGGAATTGCGTGGCGATTTTCAACGGTTGAAAGTTGGAGTTTTGAAGGCGAACGCCAACCAGCTGCGGATATATGCGAAAAGCTAAAACATTTTTGCCGACAGGTTTTTGAGTTGTTCAACAGCTAGAGACTAGGGATTAGGGGCTGGGGAAAGAAGCGGCTGGTAGAAAATAGATACAATCAGTCAAAAGCGATCGCTAACCATGACTACTACTCCAAAATCTCAGACTAGCGAATTAGCCGAGCGAGGGTGGCGCAGAGAAATTATTACCAATCCAGATGGAACTACAGACTACATTCAAGTTCCCCTAACTTCTGAAGAATTTCTCCACCCACAAGAAGGATATCACTTGCCAAACAGTACCTTTCACGACAACGCTGCGGGTGATGCCAAAGATATGCTAACCCGTCGCTATGCCCAAGATTCAGAAACTGCGGTCTTCAGAGATCTGGTAATTAAATGGGATATTCCAGGTTTGCGCGATCATTGCCCCGATGTTTATGTAGTTTTTGGGGTGAAGAATAAAGCGCAAAACCGTACTGAATTTGTTGTTGCCCAAGAAGGGGCGCGTCCCGGTTTAATTATTGAAGTGGTGTCTCCCCGCTACCGCAAAGAAGACCGCCAAATCAAAGTTCAACAGTATGCTCAAGCTAAAGTTCAAGAGTATGCAATTATCGATCGCCGTACTCAACGAGGACAGGTAATAGAAGAAGTATTAGGCTATCGATTGATGGAAGGGCAATATTTACCCTTAACTCCTGATGATGATGGACGTATTCTCTGCGAAACTGTTGGGTTGTGGATCGGTTTACAGGATGGGCGCGTGGTGATGGAAGATGCCCAGACGGGTAAGCGGTTACTGACTTCCGTTGAATTAGAGGAACGGGCAGCAAGATTGGCGGAACTTTTACGCGCCCAGGGGATCGATCCAGACCAAGTTTAAGCCTTGCTAGAGCAGATAATTGGATGGAGAAGCCAGGTTTGTTTGCTGAAAGCGATCGCATCTATCCAATTATGGGCATTCTAAATTGGAAAACCAATTTAGAGATCCTCCACATGGCAACAAATCAATTTAGCACTACCTTAAGCCAAAAAGACCGCGATGAAGTGATGGCAGCTATTGCCACGATTAAGGAAAAACTACCGTTTTTGATTGACCTAACGCCCGAACAGCGCCAGTCTTTGCTCAAAATGGGGGACAAGAGTCGGGCTTTTGTTAGCAAGGCGTTGGAAGTAGCAACGCAAAACCCAGACTTTTTGCCGCGCAATTTTGATTTGGCAGAAATGCGAAAGGACGTGCAATTGTTCGAGCAATTGTATCCCATTGTTCTGTCCTTAAGTCAGTTGCAAGATTTGGTCGATGATACCTGTTTGGCGGTGGGTAGCGAAGCTTTTGCTGCGGCGTTGCAGGTGTATAACTATGCTAAAGCCAGCGGTGAGGGGAGTGGTTTAGATACTCTGATTGAGGATATGGGACAGCGATTTGCGCGAAAATCTCGGAAAGCCAAGCCTCAAGAGACAACGATCGAGAAAAAAGCTGGATAATTTGACCTCAGAGGTGCAACGTTGCTGCCTAAGAGTGGGAAAAGAGCGATCGCTATACTCACATCTTGCACCTACCCGATAAACAGCCTGCAAATAAATTTGGGGCTAAAAGCTTAAGTGAGCTAAAGCTAACTAACGCAAGTTGCTAGTTACAAATATGGTTGGTTTGATCCCCCCTAACCCCCCTTCAAAAGGGGGGAACCGGATTCAAAGTCCCCCTTTTTAAGGGGGATTTAGGGGGATCTAAAATGCTTGACCTCATAACTAGCAACTTGAGTTAACTAAAATCAAGCTTTTAACCCGTTTCAACGGGTTTTAGCTTTAAGCCAGAAATTTATTTCTGGGCTTCTGGTGACGAGATCCTGCTGACTGCTATCTGAGCAAAGTAACTATCAACTGTTGAACAATTACCCATTTCCTTTCATCAGTACCTGATACTAGGTAAAAATAAAATATCTATTGTTTCGCCAACAGCTAAACCGAACGCCGCTAGGATAGTTACAACTAAAAAGCTATTGAATGGGGTAAATCCAGAAACGCGCATTTCTAAATCTGCTAAAACTGTTGCAGCTAACGGCAACAGAAAAAGCTCCAATAATATTGACCAAGAGGCGATTAAACCAATCGATAAACTTAAAACTAAGATGAGGCTCAATAGTTGAGACTTCACATTCATCAAACTTTCTAGCCAAGAAATGCTCTTGCGGATTACGGCTAGAACTACGATCGTGATAAAAGCTCCCACGAGCCAAACAATGTGGTGAGCCGAAAGATGCCAACCTAATAGCGCATATGCTAGCCAGAGAAATATTAAAGACATCCCAGGAATTCGGTTTAAAAACTTTGTATTATACATATAGCTAGGGGTAAAAACATAGGAATCAAGGGATTCAGGAATGAACCAATCCTAAATGCCTTGGCGGTTGTTATAAGTAATTTTTGAGCCTATGCCAAAACAAAAAGACTCTTTTGGAGTTTAGTTGATAAAAATATATTATAAATTACCTGCCACAAGTTATGGTTTTAGGTTGGGTTAAGGACTGAAACCGCACCTGGGAATAGATTAGCTAAAGTTATAAATACAATTACGGGAGAGCCGGTTTCGGAAACTCACATCTTGCACCACTATCAACAAGCCTTCAAAAACCGGGTTTCTTGACGAAAAATCTAGGCTTTCAAGCTGAGCTATTTGCAAGAAACCCGGTTTTTGTCCAAGGTGCAAGATCTGAGGAAAGCAACTCCCCTTGCACGCACAAGGGGAGATGAACGATGCTGACTAATGGGACTGCCTAATCAAATTGGTGAGGAACAAGCGCGCGTGGGTGAGGGGGAGGTGCCTGGGTTTTCCCTCTAAGACAATTTGATACTCGTCGCCGTACTCGCCATCGCCGTAGCCAGAAATCAGATTGCGGTGAAAAGCTTCCTCAGCTAGCTTGTGAACTTGATCTCTGAGCGCAGTTTTTGTTACAGCCATATTCTGCTGCCTCTAGAATTCATTCTTAATTTATAAACAGGTAAGGTATGCGATCGCACCTTTCTGACGAAATAAGCAGTACTGAGTACTGAGTGCTTTTCATAGCATTTGGCAACAATACCCTGAGATAGAGGCAAACAGATTCAAACAGAGTTACGCTCAAGCTTGGAATTGGGGGATTGTCCGATGGAGAATCCCTCTTTAAACGCGAGCATCAAATTGGGTGACAGGCAATGGTTACTGAAGCAATTACCGATACCATCCGCGTCAACGCTAGAAAAAGCGACGCTTTCGATATTTTTAACATCAGGCATTACATCGGAGCAAATCCTTATTTAGACAAGGCAGCGTTAGTCTTTGATTTTGCTTTTACCGGATATCTGCCCCCTTTGCCCCTGGAAGAGTACGTTCAAAGGATAAGCGAAGTCTACCCACACCTGGGCGAGCAAACTTACGAATCTTATCCCCATTTATTTGCCCGCACCTTGTCAGAAGTCAACAAGCTAGACATGGGTTTGCACCTCGATTGTTGGAGTGTAAAACCGCTTGGGGATTATGTCCGGATTGCATTTGAAATCCTCCACGCCCGCACCAGTCGGTCAGTAGTTTATCTCGTTTGGGACTGGTTTGAAGCCATCAACCAAGGTGAAGAATTTACATTAGACGCCCAAATTAAAAAGTTGCAAAATATCTTTCGCCAATCAGTATACGGCGGCCCAACCGTCTATGCTTTATTACGTACCGCCCACGATCGAGGCATACCTGCTTTTTACTTGTGGGACGAAGGTTTAATGCAATACGGCTATGGCAAAAAACTCGTGCGGGGCATTGCAACTACCTTTGATTGCGATAGCCATTTAGATTCAGATTTTACCACTCGCAAAGATGACTGCAAAGCATTTTTAGGCAATCTTGGCTTCCCCGTACCCAAAGGCGATGTAGTGGTGGCGCTGGAAGAAGCTTTAGCAACAGCAGATAAAATTGGCTACCCAGTTGCTGTTAAACCTGTTTCCGGTCATAAAGGAATTGGCGTTACCGCTGACGTGCAAAATGGAGAAGAATTAAAAGCCGCATTTGCTAGGGCAATTAAAGGTATTCCAGACGAACAACCGATGCAAATAATTGTAGAAAAAAGCATTAAAGGCGCAGATTTTCGCTTGTTATGCGTTAACGGTCGATTTGTTGCCGCTACCGAACGTCGTCCCGCTTGGATTGTCGGAAATGGTCGCTCTACTATTGGCGAATTAATCGAACGAGAAAATCAAAAATCCGCGCGTTTAGATACTCCAACTTCGCCGATGAGTCAAATTCAGTGCGACGAAGCAATGGAAATGTTCTTAGAAGAACAAAAATTATCATTAGATAGCGTCATCGAGCAAGGTCGTACCGTTTACCTTCGCAAAGTTGCCAATTTATCATCTGGTGGCGTCAGCATCGATGCTACTAGCACAGTTCATCCCGATAACATTATCCTCGCTCAAGATATTGCCCAACACTTCAAGCTTGTTTGTTTGGGAATTGATGTAATTTCCCCAAGCTTATCCCAATCTTGGAAATCGGGTAATTTTGGCATTTTAGAAATTAATTCTGCACCCGGGATTTTTATGCACCTCAATCCTGCCATAGGTGAAAGCGTTGATGTGCCTTCCTATATTTTAGAAACTTTCTTTGAATCGGGAGAAGATGCCAGGATACCAATTATCACTTTTAACCGGATTTCAGTTCAAGAACTCCAGCAAACAATTGACCATATCTTGTTACAGCACCCCGATTGGACGATAGGTGCTATTTGTACAGAAGGAGTTTTTATCAACCGTGCAGAAAAAAATCTTCACAAGGAATACAACAGCAACGTGCAAAGTTTGTTGCGGAATCCCAAACTCGATTTGCTGATTGCGGCATACGGCGAAGATATTTTAGAACGGGATGGCATGTTTTACCAAGGCAGCAATATGGTGGTTTTGGATAATCCCACGGAAATAGAAGCGATCCTGGCACGCGATATTATCGACGATTCCACAGTTGTGGTGCGCGAGGGAAATAATATTTCGATTCGGCGCAAGGGCTTGATCGAACAGTATACCCTGGGAGAAGGCGAACCGTTTACGCGAGTTTATTTGAAGGAAATTCCGACAGTTTTGTAACTCGCAAAACTCGGTTTCTTGGCGTAATATCATGTCCGCTTGATTACCCGTAATCAGAAGCCGGGACACGGCAGGATAAACGTTATCTGTTTGTCCGAGAAATCTATGACGCCGTGTCCCTACGCAACGACTCTGTGAGTTTTTTTGATTATGAACAATTCAACGGACACGATATAATTCCTGAGTTAGATTGACACCAAACATAGTGAAGGTGCGTTACACTTCGTTAACTCAAATCTTGCACCTAGCCGAGAAATAAATTTCTCGCTGAAAGCTAAAACCCGTTGAAACGGGTTAAAAC
>ERZ1066120.727-NODE-727-length-26846-cov-11.778396_pt1 | contig 26846 bp, 24 predicted proteins | sample MGYA00382767_ERZ1066120 | MGnify/ENA primary metagenome ERZ1066120 (study PRJEB33369, sample SAMEA5778350) | biofilm metagenome | biome: Industrial cooling water; feature: Water cooling tower basin; material: Biofilm | place: United Arab Emirates | collected...
CAGCACTTCACCCAGCCGCCGCCGCGCTTTTCCGAGGCCTCGCTGGTCAAGCGGCTGGAGGAGCTTGGGATTGGCCGGCCTTCAACCTATGCCGCCACCATCCAGACGCTGCGCGACCGCGCCTATGTGCGGATGGAGGCCAAGCGCTTCTACCCCGAGGAGAGCGGGCGGCTGCTGACCGCCTTCCTCGAGCGGTTCTTCGAGCGCTACGTGGCCTATGATTTCACCGCGGGGATGGAGGACGAGCTCGACACCGTTTCGGACGGACGTGAGGACTGGAAGCAGCTGCTCGAAGCCTTCTGGCGCGACTTCAAGCCCAAGACCGAAGAGGTCATGGAGAGGAAGCCGAGCGAGGTGACGGAGGCGCTCGACCAGTTCCTGGAGCCGTTCCTATTCCCCGAACGCACCGATGGACACGAGCCGCGCTGGTGTCCGCAATGCGACGCGGAGGGGCGCAGCGGCGGGCGGCTGGCACTGCGCGGCGGCAAGTTCGGCGCCTTCGTCGCCTGCGCCAACTATCCGGAGTGCAAATACACGCGCCAGTTTGCGCAGCCGGGCGGCAATGGCGATAACGGCGGGGGCGAGGACGCCGTGCTTGGCGAGGACCCGGAAACGGGCCTCCCGGTTGAGCGCAAGACCGGGCGCTTTGGCCCCTATGTCCAGCTCGGCGAGGGCAAGGACGCGAAGCGCGCCAGCATCCCCAAGGATCTCGACGATTTCGATCTCGAATGGGCTTTGAAGCTGCTGGGCCTGCCCAGGATCGTCGGCGCGCATCCGGAGACAGGACAGGATATCGAAGCCAATATAGGCCGTTACGGCCCTTATCTCAGGCATGATGGCAAGTATGGCAAGCTAAGCTCAACCCGCGAGGTCTTCGAAGTCGGCATGAACCGCGCCGTCGATCTGCTCGCCCAGGGTGCCAATCGCGGGGCAGGGGGAGGGCGCGCGAAAGCCGAGCCCATCAAGGCGCTGGGCATCCACCCCACCAGCGGCGGTGAGATGAAGGTCATGCCCGGCCGCTACGGCCCCTACGTCACCGATGGCACCACCAACGCGACGCTACCGCGCGAGATGAAGCCCGAGGACGTTACCGAGGCGCGGGCGATCGAACTGATCGACGCCCGTGCCGCCAAAGGCCCGCCGGCAAAGAAGGGCCGCAAGAAGGCTCCGGCCAAGAGGAAAGCGGCAGGGAAGAAGAAGTAAACCCCTCCGTCACCTCCCCATTTGCGACTGCGTCGAAAATGGGGAGGATCGTGGTTGCGTGATCCTCCCCATTTTGCGAAGCCAAATGGGGAGGTGGCAGCCGCGTAGCGGCTGACGGAGGGGTCAATGCCACGCAAGAAGCAGCAGCGAAACATCACCAGAGCGCGCGAGGAGCGAAAGGCGATGTCGCTGCCCGAAGTGCTGCTATGGCGCGAACTCCGCCAGCAGAACGAGGTGAAATTCCGCCGCCAGCATTCCATCGAGCCGTACTTCCTCGACTTCTACTGTCCCAAGGCCAAGGTATGTATCGAGGTGGACGGAATCGCCCACGACATGGGTGACCGGCCGGCGCGCGATGCAGAACGGGACAGCCGCTTGCGCGATGAGGGCATTGAAACCGTGCGCATCCTTGCAACGGAAGTACTGGCCGACCCGCACGCTATCGCCGAAAGCCTTGTGCGCTATTGCAAGCGCTGATTACCCCTCCGTCAGCCGGCTTCGCCGTCTGCCACCTCCCCATTTGGCTTCGCAGAATGGAGAGGATTATTTAGCGAAGGACATTATGGCCAAGGAACATTTCGAGCGTCACAAGCAGCCTTGGAACGGCGAGGAGGCGGGCCAGCTCCGCATGCTCGCCGGCAAGGGCAAGGGTCTCAAGGAAATCGCCAAGGCGCTGAACCGCAGCGAGGAGTCCACGAAGGACTTCGCCAAGAAGAACAAAATCGAGATCGCCAAGAAGCGTTGACGTCATCCCAGCGAATGCTGGGATCGCGCATCGAAAGCGCGGCGCTAGAAGAGAGCGGCCCCAGCTTTCGCTGGGGCGACGGGGGGAGAAATGGCGAGGGGCGGTTACACCTACATACTGACCAACAAGCCACAGGGCTTGCTCTACATTGGCGTCACCGCAGATATCGCTGCACGGATCATACAGCACCGCGAGGGCAAGGGTCGAAGTTCGCTCGAAAATATGTGCTCGACCGCCTCGTCTTGGTCGAACACCATGCCAGCATCGATGAGGCGATTGCGCGCGAGAAGGCCATGAAGGCGTGGAAACACGCCTGGAAGATCGAGCTGATCGAGAAATCAAACCCTGGGTGGCGGGACTTGTTCAACGATATTCTGGCTTAGCTCGTCATCCCAGCGAAAGCTGGGATCGCGTTCGGCCGCCGCTGCGCCGTCGGTGAGCGGCCCCAGCTTTCGCTGGGGCGACGAGGGTGGCTACCGCACCCAGTCCAGCCCGATCTCCTCGAAGATCTCGCGGCTGTCCGACCAGTTCTCCTCCACCTTCACGTGGAGGAACAGGTGGACCTTCACGCCGAGCAGCTCGCTCAGCTCCTTGCGCGCCGCTTCCCCTATTGCTTTGATCTTGCTGCCGCCCTTGCCGAGGACGATGGCGCGCTGGTTGTCGCGGGTGACGACGATCTGCTGGTGGATTTCGAGGCTGCCGTCGGGGCGGTGCTGGTAGCGCTCGGGGCGGACCGCGCTGTCATACGGAAGCTCCTCGTGGAGCTGGCGGTAGAGCTGCTCGCGGGTGATCTCGGCGGCGAGCAGGCGTTCGCTGGCGTCGCTGACCTGATCCTCGGGATACATCCACTCGGCTTGCGGCATCATCGCCGCCAGCGCGGATTTCATTTCGGGCACGCCGTCGCCGGTGAGAGCGCTGACGAAGAACACCTCGGCGAAATCGACCTTGCCAGTCAGTTCCTGCGCCAGCGCCAGCAGCGGCTCCTTCTTCGCGACATCGACCTTGTTGAGCACCAACACCTTGCGCTCGGGCCGGTTGGCCAGCGCCTCGAGCAGCGGCTCGAGCTCGTGGCGGCGCTGCTTAATCGGGTCGACCATCAGGAGCACCGCGTCCGCCGCCTCGGTGCCTTCCCACGCCGCGCTCACCATCGCGCGATCGAGGCGGCGCCTGGGCGCGAAGATGCCGGGCGTATCGACCAGGATCATCTGCGTCTGCTCGTGAAGCGCGATACCCAGCATTCGCGCACGGGTGGTCTGGGCCTTGGCGCTGGTGATGGCGACCTTCTGGCCGACCAGCGCGTTGACCAAGGTGGACTTACCCGCATTGGGCGCGCCGATCACGGCGACCAGGCCGCATCTTTGCTTTTCCTCGCCGCTGTTCCCTTCGCTGCGCTGCGGGGCGGCTGCGGGCGGCCGGTCGGCCTTGCGATCCTCCGCCGGATCGTTTGAGGTGCTGTCCGTCATCCGTATCGTTCCATAAACGCTGCCGCGGCCTCTTTCTCCGCTTCCTGCTTGCTCGAAGCGGTGCCTTCCGCTTCGCCAACCTTGTGCACCTTCACGCGCACCGTAAATTGCGCAGCGTGGTCGGGGCCGGAGCGCTCGACCACCTCATATTCTGGCGGGCGGCGCTGGTTGCCCGCGGCCCATTCCTGCAGCGCGCTTTTGGGGTGCTTGGCCTTGCCTTCCCCGCTTTCGAGCGCCGGGCGCCACAGCACCAGGACCAGATCGCTGGCCGCCTTGTAGCCATTGTCCAGGAACTGCGCCCCCAGCAGCGCCTCCATCACGTCGCCCAAGATATTGTCGCTGTCGCGCCCGCCATCGGCGTGCGCCTGTTTTGAAATTCGCACATGCTTGGGCAGGCCGATCCCGCGCCCCACCTCGGCGCACATCTGGCGGCTGACCATGGCGTTGAGCCTGAGCGCCAGCGTGCCCTCGGGCGCGTCGAACTGATCGTAGAGCCAATGCGCGACGGTCAGCCCCAGCACCCGGTCACCCAGGAACTCGAGCCGCTCGTAGTTATCCGTTTCGCCCATGCTGCCATGCGTCAGCGCGGCAAGCCACAGATCGTGATCCTTGACCGTGAAGCCCGACTTTTCGAGCCAGGCGCGCGTTGCGGCAGAAAGGCCAGTCATGATGCAATCCCCCCACGTCGGCTGCCACCGGCAAGCCATGCCGGCCAGCCGGCGGTTGAAAACAGTACGGTTTCAAAACGGCCGACCAACAGGTCGGTTGGCACCATTCCGACACCCCCGCTCGACCGCGGCTCGAACCGGCTGTCTTGCGAATTGTCCCGGTTGTCGCCGAGCAGGAAGACATGGCCTTGCGGAACTGTCACCGGTGCAAACTCGTCCTGAGGCGTGCGCCCGAAGTCGAGTACGGCGAAGCTTCTGCCGCCCGGCAGCGTCTCGCGATATCGAGCATAACGGCAGACCGCAGACCCATCGGCGCGGTGTTCGCGCTTAGCGCCCCAGGCGCATTCAGCACCAGCTTCGGCGCGTACGTTGAAATCCGCGATCCGGCGACGCGGCACGGGCGTCCCGTTGAGAGTGACGAGCCCGGCCTTGAGGGCCACCGTATCGCCGGGCAAGCCAATGACGCGCTTGATATACTCGGTGTGAGTCACTGGATGGCGGAAAATGGCGATATCGCCATGACGCGGAAGGGCGGGCTTTAGCGTGTCCGCGATCAGCGGCGCATCGAAGGGCAGCGACCAGCGCGACCACCCATAGGGCCACTTGGCCGCGACAAGATAATCGCCGCGCATGAGCGTGGGCATCATGCTGTCGCTGGGGATGGTGAAGGGTGAAAACACGAAGCTGCGAAAGGCGAGCGTCGCGAGCACCAGCAGGACCAGAAGGCGCAAGAAACCCCGGCGCTCCTTGCGCTCCGAACCAATTGAAGACTGAGCGATGGCCGACCTGTTCATTGGCTCAGGGGCGGGCGCTGGGCAATTGCATTCATCGCCCCGCCGCCCTAGCCGCGCCCCCGTATCCATCAAAGGAATTTCGCGTGACCGTCGCATCCACATCAGCAATCGCAAATGCCTGGGCCCAGCTGGAGAGCCTGCCGCGCCCGACGCTGGGCGAGCTGTTCAGCGACCAGCGTGATGGCGGGGAGGGGCGCGACGAGCCAGCGGGCGCGGAGCGGGTTTCCATGCTCTCGGGGCGGATCGAATGGTCCGAAGGCGAAGATATTGGCGGCATATTGTTCGACTGGTCGAAGACGCATCTGGATCGCGCCTATCTCGCCGGTTTCGAGGCGCTGGCGGAGGCTTGCGACTTCAATGGCAAGCGCAGGGCGCTTCTGGCCGGCGAGAAAGTCAATATCACCGAGGGCCGCGCCGCCACGCACACCGCGCAGCGCGGGTTCGGCAGCGAGGCCGATGTCGAGGAGGCGGCCGCCCTGCACGAGCGGATGCGCTTGCTGGTCGAGGCAATCCACGAAGGCGCGCTGGGGGAGATCAAGCACCTGATCCACATCGGCATCGGCGGCAGCGCGCTCGGCCCGGCGCTCGCGCTCTCGGCCGTGGCGCGGGAGTTTCCCCGGGTCGCGGCACATGTGGTCTCCAACATCGATGGCGTGGCGCTGGAGACCGCCTGCCGCGCTTGCGATCCGGCAACCACGCTGATCGCCGTAGCCAGCAAGACCTTCACCACCATCGAGACCATGACCAACGCCGAAAGCGCGCTGCAATGGTTGCGCGAGAACGGTGTCGCCGACCCGCATGGCCGCGTGATCGCGCTGACGGCGAGCCCGGAGAAGGCAGTGGAATGGGGCGTGGATGAGACCCGCGTCCTCCCCTTTCCCGAAAGCGTGGGTGGACGTTATTCGCTGTGGTCCTCGATCGGTTTCCCCATCGCGCTGGCCGCCGGATGGGACGAGTTTTCGGCGATGCTGGTGGGGGCCGCGGCGGTCGACCGGCATTTCGAGGACACGGACGGGCGCGACAATCTGCCGCTGCGCGCTGCTTTCGCCGATCAGCTCTATACCAGGCTGCGCGGTTGCCAGGCCCGCGCGGTCTTCGCCTATGACGAGCGGCTGGCGCTATTCCCGAGCTATCTCCAGCAACTCGAGATGGAATCGAATGGCAAGCGCGTGACCGCCGACCAGCAGCCGGTGAGTGGGCCAACCGCGCCGATCACCTGGGGCGGGGTAGGGACTGATGCCCAGCACGCCGTGTTCCAGCTACTCCACCAGGGCACCGTCGAGACGCCGGTGGATTTCATCGCCAGCATCGCGCCCGGCGACATGCTCGACCCCGCGCATCATCGCATCTTGCTGATGAACTGCTTTGCGCAAGGCGCCGCGCTGATGGCCGGCAAGGCAGGCGAGGAACCGGCGCGCGCTTACCCGGGGGACCGCCCGAGCGCCACGATGTTGTGCGATGACATCGATGCCGCGACGCTCGGTGCGCTAATTGCCTTTCACGAGCACCGCACCTTCGCGAACGCCGTGCTGATGGGGATCAACCCCTTCGATCAGTTCGGGGTGGAGCTCGGTAAGCAGATCGCCAACAAGATCGCCGCCGGCGGCGAGCGCTTCGACGCCAGCACGGAGGGCCTGCTCGCGGCGGCTGGACTCGGCAGTTGACATAGCTAAGCTGCTAGGACTGACTTTGCCGACGACGGCACGGGGCGGGAAATGGGGTCGAGGATGCAGGTAATCGTGCGCGCCCTGATGGTGCTGACAGGCGCACTGTTGCTCGCGGGCTGCGGAGGTAGCAGCGGCAGTGGCGGCAGCCAGACGCCGCCGGTAATCGTCGCTCCGTCGCCGACACCCAGCCCGACGCCCACCGCGAGCTCCAGCCCACCCCCCTTGCTGAGTTACGACGCAGCATCAGACTTCACGCGCGATCAGAGCTACGAAACCTTCGGCACTATTCTTCGCGCGTCGAACAATCAGCAAACGGGCGAGAACCTGCGCCTGGGAGTGGAAAGCTACGGCCCAGACAACCGGCTGACCCTGCTCTATACCGCCAATCCGGCGCGCGCCGTGTTGAGGCGAGGCGGCGCTACCGGGGCAATCGTGATCGACTATCCGGTGCTTGACCAACGCAGCGCACGTGTCGTGACCCTGCGGTCGGCCGACGTCGACCTGACTGGTTCGATCAGCCTGGCGCAATTCGGGCCGACCGCCGGCAATCTGCCCATCTGGCTTGACTACGTCGTGGCGATGAATGGCAATGGCGCGGTGACCCGTTCGGGCCCCGTCGTCGAGAGTGCCAGCTGGAACCTGTTCGGCGGCGTTCGCACCGCCAGCGATGACCTGCCTACGAACGGCGTGCTGCGCTATTCCGGCTATCTGAGCCTGCAGGGATTGGGGCCGGACGCGCGCACCTTATTCAGCTATCTGGCAACCGGTACTTTCGGTAATCCAGGGTTCTTCGAAGTGACAATCGACTTCTCGACCCGGACGCTGACCGCCCGGGCGGTGGCGCAGTCCGAAAGCAATGGCCGCAGTGCCACCTTCACGTTCGCTGCCACGCTACCGGCGGGTTCGCGTAAGTGGGACGGCACGATCGTCAGCGATGCAAGCGGCACTGGTACCGTTTCCGGCAGTTTCTTCGGCCCGCGTGGCCGAGAGCTCGGGTTGGTGATCAGCTATCGTGAGGGCGACCGCGTCTATGGCGGAACCCTGATAGCCGTAGCGCCGGCAAGCTGACCGCGGCGGCAGGTCGCAGCGTCGCTGCGGCCATTAATGCCTCGGGATGTTCGCCTGCTGGCGCGATGCTGTCCCAGCTTGGCACATACCTGCCAGTGCTCGCTTGAACGGGTGTCATTTCCATTGCGAATTTTCCGGCCTGTGGTAAATGATTGTCATTGGAATGGGCGCGCAGTTTGGTGCAGATGCTGCGTCATGTTGGCGCGGCGAATGGGGGATTTATGAATCGGATTGTGCAACTTGCAATGGCCGCCAGCTTCACGGCGATGGCGGCGACGCCGGCAAATGCGGCGCTCACTTTGGTCGGCGTGTACTCCGGAAACGACTGCGGGAGCAGCTTCCAGAACTGCTACGCGACCCTGTCGGGCATCAACAATCCGCAGGGCGCTTCCCCCTCCTACGCCGTGATCAAGTTCAATGGGAACCAGCAGGATGGGTCTATCCCTCCGCTTGGGCTCGATGAGGTTTCCAGCCGGTTCGGCACGGTTACCGGTGCCGAATTCACGCGCGCGTTCAACTCTACAACCAATGTGTTCAGCTTCACCTATACCCCGGGGGCGGGCGATCCGACTCTTCATTATGTCGCAGTCAAGCAGGCACAGCAGTTCGCCCTGTATTTCAGTTCCACGCCCATCTTGAACGGCCAGATCGATCTCGATGTCGCTTTCGGCAGAAACACGGACGATTTCTCGCACGTCACTTTCTTCAACTCGACCGCCGCCGTGCCCGAGCCGGGCCCTTGGGCCATGATGATCCTGGGCTTCGGCGCGGTGGGTGGTGCAATGCGCTCCGCTCGCAAACGGCGGACTGCTCTGACCTTCGCCTGAAGCGCTCTCGAATCCGGCTACGACGATCGGTTTGCCGCACGGCAGACCGATCGTCGTGGTGTCTCGGATGCGCGAATTTCGCTTTCCTACATCCAGCGATTTTGCCAGCATCGCCACATGCGCATTTTAAGGTGTTCCGAAAATTGCCTGCTGGAGGACCTGTGCGCGTTCGGCGACACGGGCGTGCTCGCAAAGTTCATTGCGCCTCGATGAAGAACGTGTGCAAGCGTCTGAAAACTAAGGCGAGGGGCGTCAAAGGTCTCAGAAATTCTCCCGGAATTCTGCGTCAACCTCCGGGGTACGACGAGAGCGATGGTGCCGCCTTGGCTTGACTTTTCCACACTGCATGCGCACATGGCCGCCGTCGAAGCGCGCTAGCCAGCGTGAAGCGGCGGATGGGAAACATCGTCCGCCCCGGCCGCGCCTCGGTCCATTTTTCAATGACTTCCCTTTTCACGCGGGCGGTTGAACCACCCGCGCCGCGCGCCACCCATGGCTGCGCGCGCATATATTGCGAGTTTTCATGACCACTTTTACCGATCTCGGGCTGTCGCAGCCCGTTCTCCAGGCGCTCGACCTCAAGGGTTACAGCGTCCCCACGCCTATCCAGCAGCAGGCGATCCCGCCCGTGCTCGCGGGCCGCGACCTGCTCGGCATCGCCCAGACCGGCACGGGCAAGACCGCAGCCTTCATGCTTCCCAGCATCGACCGGCTGCGGGAGGCCGAGCGGCAGACGCCGTTCAAGAGCTGCCGCATGCTGATCCTCGCGCCCACCCGGGAGCTTGCGGGGCAGATCGCCCAGAGCGCCAAGGATTACGGCGCGCTCGCTGGGCTGAAAGTGCAGTCGATCGTCGGCGGCACCAGCGTTAACAAGGACCGCAACAAGCTGCATCGCGGCACGGACATCCTCGTCGCCACGCCCGGCCGGCTGCTCGATCTGATTGACCAGAAAGCGTTCGGGCTCGGCGGTGTCGAAATCCTCGTGCTGGACGAGGCCGATCAGATGCTCGACCTCGGCTTCATTCACGCACTGCGCCGTATCAGCCAGCTCGTTCCGGCCGAGCGGCAAACGCTATTCTTCAGCGCCACCATGCCGACTGCGATCCGTGAATTGGTCGGCAAATATTGCCACGATCCAGTGCAGGTATCGGTCACGCCCGAGAGCACGACGGCCGAACGGATCGATCAATATCTGCTGATGGTGCAGCAGGACGAAAAGCAGACCCTGCTCGAGATGATCCTGCGGCGCCGCCATCCCGTGCCGGGCGAGTTCGAGCGCGTGCTCATCTTCACCCGCACCAAGCACGGCGCCGACCGCGTGGTAAAGAAGCTGGCGCAAGCTGGTGTTCCCGCGAATGCGATCCATGGCAACAAGAGCCAGCCGCAGCGAGAGCGCGCGCTCGACGAGTTCCGCCGTGCCAAGACGCCGGTGCTGGTGGCGACCGATGTCGCCGCGCGCGGGATCGATATTCCGGGCGTGAGCCATGTCATCAACTTCGAGCTGCCCAATGTGCCCGAGCAATATGTCCATCGCATCGGCCGCACCGCCCGCGCCGGAGCAGACGGCATCGCGATCGCTTTCTGCGCGGAGGACGAGCGCGCCTATCTGAAAGACATCCGCAAGGTGACCGGAGCCGAGCTTGAGCGGCTGCCTCTACCGGACAATTTTCGCGCTGTGGTGGAAGGCGTGGGGCCGGAGAAGCGCGAGCAAAAACCGCGCCTCGCGCGACCCAAGGTGACCCCGCGCCATGGCGAGCCTCGGCGGGAAGGCGGGGAGCAGCGCCAGGCCAAGCCGCAAGGCAAGTCCCAGCGCAAACACCCCTCACGTGCCGGGCGGCCACAGAGTGCGGGGTCTGGCAGCAGCGAGGGCAGCCCAGCGGGCGGGTCGGGTGGCCGGCCCCAGCGCCGCCGTAGGTTTGGCAGCGGGCGTTCTCGCGGCTAAGGGCGCAGCCTCAAGGAAAGGCCGGCCCGAAGGATGACCCCGCTACCAGACGTCGCGCCAATCGAACGTATCCAGGAAAACTTGCTCGCGCGCAGCGAGCGACGGCTACTTACCTGGCTGTGCAGCCGCATGCCGGTCTGGGTGACGCCGGATTTGTTGACGTTCTTTGGCTTGTTCGGCTCGGTCCTGGTCTTTGCGGGTTATCTCGCGAGCAATGCCGCCGCCGACTGGTTATGGCTGTGCATCGCAGGCTATTCGGTCCACTGGTTCGGCGACTCGCTCGACGGCAGCCTTGCCCGCTTCCGGCGGATCGAACGGCCGCGCTACGGGTATTTCCTCGACCACAGCTGCGATGGCGTGGCCACAACGCTGGTGGTCGTCGGCATTGGGCTTACCCCCTACGTCGAGCTCGAGGCTGCTCTAATTGCGCTCGCTGGCTATCTTTTGCTGTCCATCCACGCTTTTTTATCGGTTCGCGTGCTGGGCGAGCTTCGGCTGTCCTACCTCAATCTTGGTCCGACGGAACTGCGGCTCATCCTGATCGCGCTCACGCTGGCGATGTATTTCATCGGGCCGACGAAGGTACTTATCGGCGCGCTCAGCGCGTTCGATCTTTTCACGGCTGGGGCGGGTCTGCTGATGATCGTGCTGTTTGTGGTGCAGACCGCTGCCAAGGCGCGGATGCTCGCCCGACAAGAACCTGTCAAAACACCCGCTGCGCCGGAGCCCACAAATGGCTGAGTACGACTACGACCTCTTTACGATCGGTGCAGGCTCAGGCGGCGTGAGGGCGAGTCGTGTGTCCGCCGCGCTGGGCGCCAAGGTCGCGATTGCCGAGGAGCATCGGGTTGGGGGAACCTGCGTCATCCGCGGTTGCGTGCCCAAGAAGATGCTCGTGTACGGCGCCCACTTCGCCGAAGATCTCGAAGACTGCGCCGCGTTCGGCTGGTCGATCGGCGAAAAGCGCTTCGATTGGCAATTGCTGCGCGACAATGTTCTAAGAGACGTCGACCGCCTCAATCGGGCCTACACCGACACTCTTGAAAACAACAAGGTCACGATATTTCACGAGCGTGCTGAGCTGACCGGCCCGCACCAAATTCGCTTGGCGAGTGGCCGGACGGTGTCCGCCAAACACATCCTCATCGCGACGGGGGCCCGGCCGCACGTGCCGGATTGCCCCGGCCACGAGCTGGGTATCACGAGCAACGAGGCCTTTCACCTCGATGCCATTCCCAAGCGTATCCTGATTGCCGGCGGGGGCTATATCGCCAACGAGTTCGCAGGCATCTTCAACGAGTTCGGCAGCAAGGTCACGATTATGACGCGGTCGGACCAGATGCTGCGCAGTTATGACGAGGCGCTGCGCGAGCGCCTGCTGCATATCTCGATGCTCAAGGGCATCGACTTTCGCTTTCATGCCGAGTTCGCAGGAATCGAAAAGCTGGAAAGCGGCGGCCTGCGGGTCTCGATGTCCAGGCATGATCCGATCGAGGTGGACTGCGTGATGTTCGCCACCGGTCGCGTGCCCAATACGGAGGGGCTGGGCCTCGCAGCAACGGGCGTGGAGCTCGGCCAGAAGGGCGAAATCAAGGTCGATCGCTTCAGCAGAACCAGCGTCGATAGCATCTACGCGGTTGGGGACGTCACCGACCGGGTGCAGCTCACGCCGGTTGCTATTCGAGAAGGCCAGGCCTTCGCCGAGACAGTGTTTGGTGCCCGTCCTACCGCTGTCGACCACTCCTGCATTCCTGCCGCCGTCTTCAGCCATCCGCCGCTCTGCGGTGTGGGGCTGACTGAAAAGCAGGCGCGTCAAAAGCTGGGAGCGGTCAAGATCTACCAATCCGATTTTCGCCCAATGAAGCACGTCTTGGCGGGGCGAGAGGAGCGGGCGCTCTACAAGATGGTGTGCGACGAAACGGACAAGATCGTCGGCATTCACATGATCGGCCCGGACGCCCCTGAGATCATGCAAGCCGCCGCGGTGGCAGTGAAGGCGGGCCTGAGCAAGGCGGACTTCGATGCCACCTGCGCAATCCATCCGACGATGGCCGAGGAGCTGGTACTGCTGAGGTAGTTGGTCGCCTGAGGAGGGACGGGATGACGAAGACGATTTTGGTGACCGGCGGCACCGGATACATCGCCGGTGAACTGATCGAGCTACTGCTGGAGCGGGGGCACAACGTCCGCACCACGGTCCGGAGCGTGGCTGGCAGCGAGGCGAAGCTCCGCCAGCGCTGGCCCACGGCAGGCGATCGCCTCACGGTCTTCCAGGCCGAGCTGATGAGCGATGCGGGATGGGCCCAAGCATGCGCGGGGTGCGACGCCGTCGCTCACCTTGCATCGCCTCTGCCCGTCAGCGTGCCGCGGGACGAGAACGCGATTATCGTTCCGGCGCGCGAAGGCACTTTGCGCGCGCTTCGCTTTGCTCAGCAGGCCGGTGTCGAGCGGTTCGTCCAGACCAGCTCCAACGCCGCAATATCCTACGGTCATCACCAGTCGAAAAGCCATTTCGACGAGCGCGACTGGACCAATCTCGATGCCCCGGGGGTGCAGCCCTACATCAAGTCAAAGACGATCGCAGAACGCTCGGCGCGCGACTGGATCTCGGTCAACGCGCCTGAAATGGCGTTCTGCTCGATCAACCTGGTGCTGGTTCTGGGCCCGGTCGCGAACGCTGATTTTTCGGCTTCGGTAGAAGTCGTGCGCCGGCTTTTAACGGGCGCGATCCCGATGATTCCCAATGTCGGTTTTTCGATCGTCGATGTGCGCGATGTCGCCATGCTGCATGTCTTGGCCCTCGAAGCGGACCCAGCAGTCATCCGGGACGAGCGTTTTGCTGCGTCAGCCGAGTTTTATTGGATGGCCGATGTTGCTGCGGTTCTCCGGCGGCATCTGGGCCGGGATGCCCGCCGGGTGCCGGTGCGCCGAATGCCCGACGCTCTGTTACGATTGATGGGGCTGTTCTCCCGGGACATCCGCCAACTCACAGGGGAGATCGGGACGCGCAAGGCGATAAGCGGCGAGCACGCCAGGGATGTGCTGGGCTGGGTGACACGCTCACCCGAGCAGACTATTCTCGATACGGCTCGCAGCCTGATTGCGCGCGAGATCGTCACAATTTGAGACTCCACGCTGCATTGCGCACCCGCGTCGCGCCCGCCACAACAAAGACCAACGATTCGCCGAATTCCGGGGGTTTGCGATGAATTTTCTCGCCTCGCGCGAGCAGTTGCGGGCGAGCCTGCTGCGCTGGACGCTGGTTTGCGTGCCGGGGTGCATCCTGCTCGGTGTTCTCTCCGGCCGCTTGTCACAGAGTGGGGCGGGCAACCCATGGTTCGATGGGCTGCTGAAGCCTGATCTGTTTCCGCCCCCGGCGCTGTTCGGCATTGTGTGGACCGTGCTTTATGCGCTGATGGGCTTGGCCCTCGCCTTGGTCGGGTCAGCCTGGGGCGCGCGCGGGCGGGGCTTGGCTGTGGCGCTGTTCGCGGCCCAATTCCTCGTTAACCTGACATGGAGCCCAGTTTTTTTTGGCATGCGTCAGATCACCGGCGGATTGATCGTGATCGCAATTCTCGACATTTTAGTGGTCGCTACCTTGGTGCTGTTCTGGCGCATACGCAAACTCGCCGGCTTGTTACTACTTCCTTATCTCGCGTGGATCCTTTTCGCCACGGTGCTCAACTATGAATTCCTCCAGCTCAACCCGGAGGCCGATGGTTCGGATGGCGCGGCGGCGAGTGCGAGGGTGCGGATCGGCGATTGATCCCGATCGGGTCCAACCCTAGATACAGGCGATGCAGTCCGAAAATCCTTTGATCGCCGATGTCGTGAAGCTCGCCAATGCAGCAGCGGGTACCTTCGCCGGGATGACGCGAGAGGCACGGGAGGGAGCGCGCGAGCGGCTGAAAGGTGCGCTTGGGGGAATGGATTTCGTCAGTCGCGATGAGTTTGAGGCCGTGAAGATCATGGCTGCCAAGGCGCGTGAGGAAGCCGAACTGCTCAAAACGCGGCTCGCGGCGCTTGAAGCAAAAATCCCCTAGCGAGGCATCGCGGAGCGGCTATTCGGCGGAGCGGATTGCCCCGACCGAACATATGGCTAAACCGACGACGTGGAGCTAGCCGATCCCGCCATCTTGATCGCCGCGCGGACTCACGGAGAGACGGCGGTTATCGTCCGGCTGATGACCTCAGAGGCGGGAGTGGTGGCCGCATTCGTGGCTGGCGGGCGCGGGCGCCAACTGCGCCCAGTAGTGATTCCCGGTAATATGGTCTCGGCGGAGGTCCGCGCGAGGTCGGACAGCCAGCTTCCGTCTGCGCGGCTGGAATTGATCAAGAGCCGCGGACCATGGCTGTCGGAACCTCTGCCGGCGGCAGCGATCGGGTGGGTTACCGCGTTGACTGCCGCCACTTTGCCGGAGAGGCATAGCTACCCAGCACTGTATGCGGCGCTGGCCGCGTTGCTGGACGCGATCTGTGCCGCGCCCGCTGCGCGGGGCTGGGCGGGGGCGCTGGTGGCTTACGAGGTGCTGCTGCTGAGGGAGCTGGGTTACGGCGCGCCGCGCGGCTCCCGGCCTGACGTGAGCGAAATCTCAGACGCGCTCGCTTGGCTCGACAAGCTTGAAGAACCCATCGCCACGCGACTGCTTGCCCACCTCAGCGCCGATGTTATGGGCGCGCGCGTGTTGCTGCGCGACCGATTGGGGCGAATGGTTGAATGAAAATCGCAGTTCTCGCCGGCGACGGGATCGGCTCCGAAGTTACCGAAGCGGCGCTGCGGGTCCTGGAAGCGCTCGCCATGCCCAGCGTGAGCCTGGTGCGGGGTGACATTGGCGCGATTGCCTATCGGCGACATGGCCAACCGCTGCCGATCGAAACGCTAAACCTTGCTCGCGATGCCGATGCAGTTCTACTTGGCGCAGTGGGCGATCCGTCCTGCGACGACCTACCGCGCGAGCTGAGGCCGGAGCAGGCCATCCTCGGCCTGCGACGCGAACTGGGCTTATTCGCAAACTTGCGTCCCGCAACGGCATGGGCGGGCAGTGAATTCTACTCGCCACTGCGCCCCGAACTTGCGCGCGCCGTCGACTTGTTAATCGTCCGGGAGTTAACTGGCGATGTATATTTCGGCGACAAGGGCGAGCGACGCTTGGCAAATGGGGAGCGCCAGGGCTGGGATGAAATGTCCTATGCCGAAGGCGAAGTGCAGAGAATTGCACGGATTGCCTTTCGCGCGGCTGCCCAGCGACGCGGCCGCGTCACCAGCGTCGACAAAGCGAATGTGCTAGAAACCAGCCGCATCTGGCGCGAGACGGTAAACCAGATCGCAGCCGACAACCCGCAGATCGAGCTTCGACACATGTACGTGGACAACGCGGCGATGCAACTCGTGCGCGATCCGGCGCAGTTCGACGTTATCCTCACAGGCAATCTTTTCGGCGATATCCTGTCGGACCAGGCCAGTGCCTGCGTCGGGTCGATTGGATTACTGCCCAGTGCCTCTCTGGGCGAGCGACAGACGGCGCATGGCGTTTTTGGTCTCTACGAACCGATCCATGGCAGCGCGCCCGACATTGCGGGGAAGGGCCGTGCAAACCCGATAGCAGCCATCCTCAGCCTGGCGATGTTGCTTCGCTACTCGCTAGGTGAGACGGCCCAAGCCGAACGCATAGAAGGGGCGGTGGAGCGTGCCCTGGTCGCTGGCTTGCGTGGCACCGATATGGGCGGGGAGGCTTCGACTGAAGCAATCACCCTAGCCATCTTGGCGGCACTTCACGCTCATTAGCAGTATGCCGAGGAAACGATGACTACCCCCCCCTCTGTCGCGTCGCTGCAACTCGCCATAGTGCTTCCTACGCTGAACGAGCGTGATAACATCGCGCCGCTGATCCAGCGGATCGAGGGAGCACTCGGCGCCTCGGGCTGGGAAGTGTTGGTGGTGGACGATAATTCCGCCGACGGCACGGCCGAGGAGGCGCGACGCCTTGCGCTCACCGACCCCCGCTTGCGGGTAATCCAGCGCATCGGGCGTCGTGGCTTAGCCAGTGCGGCGATCGAAGGATTTTGTGCTACTGCTGCGCCCTACGTGGCCGTGATGGACGCCGACCATCAGCATGATCCGGCACTGCTCGGACCCATGCTGGCAAGTGTGCAGGCTGGGGAGGCCGAAGTTGCCGTCGCCAGTCGGTTTGCTGTGGGAGCCAGCACCAGCGACTGGAACCGCCCGGACCGTGAAAAGCTGTCCGGGATCGCCAATTCGCTTGCACGGCGTTTGACCGGCGTGGAACTGAGCGATCCGATGAGCGGATATTTTCTGCTTCCCACCGCCACCGCGCGGCGCTTGGCACCCAACCTTTCCGGTATCGGCTTCAAAATCCTTCTCGATCTCCTCGCCACTGCCAATCCGCCTCTCACGGTCAAGGACTTTCCGATGAACTTCTCTGCCCGCCGGTCCGGCGAGTCCAAACTCGATCGCGCTATTGCTTTCGACTTTCTGGCCGGGCTTTACGACAAAAGCTTCGGCCGCTTCATCCCCACCCGCTTCGCCTTGTTCGGCACCGTCGGCGTGCTCGGCGTCGCGGTCCACATGGCGATTCTTTACCTTTGCCTGCTGGCATTCGGCGCTGGCTTCGGGTGGGGGCAAGCGGCAGCAACCTTCGGGGCCATGAGCTTCAACTTCTGGCTGAACAACTGGCTGACTTATCGCGATGCGCGGCTCGAGCGTCCTGGTGAATTGCTGCGGGGCTGGGCGAGCTTCATCGTGGCATGCTCGATTGGCGCCTTTGCCAATGTGGCGGTGGCGACAACCTTGCACGACTATGGCCTCCACACGCTACCGGCTGCACTTGCGGGCATAGCGATCGGATCGGTCTGGAATTATGCTCTATCCAGCCGTTTCGTTTGGGGCCGATTTTAACGCCAGCTTGCCAGCCACATCCAATCGGCGAAAGTTCCGGGACCTGCCAGCGGCGCCGAGCTCAAGATAGGATAGAAATGCGCGAAAAGCGCAATGCTGCCAACCAGGGGAAGCGCCGCGAGAACGCGTTTGCCAGTTCTCCAGACCTCATCGAGCATCAAAGCGAGAGCCGCCAAGAGCGCCATGCTGGGCAAGAAGTAATGATAGAGGAATTGGACCGGCTTGTCGCTCACGATCCAAAAGCCGAGCGTGACAACGTAAACCAAGCACGCCGCTGCGGCGGCCGGATTTCGGCGGAGCAACGCCTGGCTTGCTGCCCACAGCAGAGCGGGCAGACCGAGCAGCATGGTCAGCGGATTTCCGATCAGGACTACGCCGCGCTGAGCGCCATCCACCGGCTCGTACAGGTACCAGATCGACCTGGTATTCAGCACCCACTCGGGCCAACGACTCATATAGGGGTGTTTTTTGATGACGCTCTCCTGCAAACGGATGGCGTCCAAATGAAACGTGAGGAAGTTGCTGGCACCGCCCGGCGCCCCAATGGCCCCGCTGGCAAAGAACCACGCCGGCGCATAGGTCAGAGTGTAAATGGCGAGGGGCGTTGCGCCGAGCCATAACGCAGCTTCGAGCAAGGAGACCCCAGGAACCGGCGCGCCGCGCCTTGACAGTAGCAGGCGCCGTCGCCCAGCACCTAGGCGGATAACCAGGAACGCGAGGCCCGGCAGCAGCGCCAACGGTGCAGCATTCCATTTGGACGCCAGCGCGAGCCCCAGCGCGACGCCCGCCAGCGCCAAGCGCAAGCGCCCATGCTCCGGCTCGCGCCAAGCTGCGGCAAGCTGCCAGTACGCCAGGGCCGTGAAAGCGACCATGAAGATGTCGAGCATGGCGATGCGCGCATTGACGAAAATGTAAAACCCGCTGGCGAGCAATATGCCATAGGCGATGGTAGCGAAGCGCGATTGCGTAGCGAACCAAATCGCGCGCATCGCTGCGAACAGCGTCAGCCCCCCAGCCAGAAATGGAAACACGCGCCAGCCTAGCGGCCTGTCGCCGAGCAGTTGCATTCCTAGCGCGATGAGCCCTTTACCGGCGAGTGGGTGCTCACGGTTCACGAAATTCCCGAGCTGCCAATACTCGCGAGCGGCGGGGAGGTAGTGCACCTCATCGAAATAAGGCGTGGACGGGACTGTGAGCCGCACCGATAGCAAAACCCAGAACGCCGCCGTCAGCGCGATGCACCAGCCCAGCGGATCACGCGGAATTGCCTTGGCTGGATGCATGAGGCCGGGCCGCTACAGCACCGATCGGTCCATTGCAATCGGCCGTCGGATAGACCTTGAAGCTAACCCTATGCATGGTGGCGATTGAGCTGATCGCACTCGAGAAAGCACCGCTCGTCGTTTGCGAGCGGCGACTCATGGAAGGGCACTTGATCCGATACGGAACCACCCTGATTGACGCATTCGATCAAGTTGCATACTGCAAGCCTGTCCCGATGGGGCGCTGTATGAAGAAGGAGTGGGACGAATGAAGAAGAGTTTTGTCGCCCTGGCTGGCGCCGCGGCGGCCATGGCTGCCACCCCCGTGGTGGCCAGCGCCGCTGCTGCCGAGCGTTCGGCGGCCCCGGTCACCGGTGAACAGGAATTGGGCGGAAGCCTGCTCATCGCGCTGCTTGCAGCGGCGGCGGTGATTGCCGGCATCATCATCATTGCCGATGATGACGAGCCCTCAAGCCCCTGATCACCTCAAGGGTCTAAAGATAACGGCGGGCGGGAAGGTGACTTCCCGCCCGTTTCGTTTGGCGCCTTGCCGCACTGCTGACCGCTGTTAGAGACGCGGGATGAAGAAAACCGCCGGAACCGACCGCACAGTGACTTCCAGCTGGGGCCCTGCCACACGCGCCTTGCGAGGCGGAACGTGGCGGTCGGAGCACGGCGAAACCAGCGAAGCGCTATTCCTCACTTCCGGCTATACCTACGACGACGCCGCCACGGTTGCCGCCCGCTTCGCAGGCGAAGCCCACGGCATGACCTATTCGCGTCTCCAGAACCCTACCGTCGCGATGCTGGAGGAACGGATCGCGTTACTGGAAGGGGCCGAGGCTTGCCGTGCGCAGGCGAGCGGCATGGCGGCGATGACCGCGGCGCTGTTGTGTCAGCTCTCTGCTGGCGACCACATGGTGGCGGGGCGCGCCGCTTTCGGCAGTTGCCGCTGGCTGGTGGACAGCCTCTGCCCGCGTTTCGGCATCGACACGACGACGATCGACGCCTCTGACGATGCCGCCTGGGAAGCCGCGGTCCGCCCCAACACCAAAGTCTTTTTCTACGAAACGCCCGCCAATCCCACGCTCGACGTGGTGGACATGGCGCATGTCAGCGCGGTGGCACGGGCTCACGGCATCGTGACTGTTGTGGACAATGCCTTCGCCGGGCCCACGCTGCAGCGGCCGATGGAACAGGGCGCGGACGTCGTGGCCTACAGCGCCACCAAGCTGATGGATGGGCAAGGCCGTGTGCTCGCGGGTGCAGTGTGCGGCAGCGCGCAGTTCATCGAAGAGGTTCTGCTGCCATTTCAACGCAATACCGGCCCGACGCTTTCGCCCTTTAACGCCTGGGTGGTGCTCAAGGGGCTTGAGACGCTGGACCTGCGTGCGCGCCGCCAGAGTGAAAATGCGCTGCTGCTGGGCCGCTTTGTGGAAGAGCGTGTTCCGCGCATTCTTCACCCCGGTCTCGCCAGCCACCCCCGCCACGAACTGGCGATGCGCCAGATGGAAGCCTGTGGACCAATCTTTGCATTCGACGTCGGAAGCCGCGAGCGCGCTTTTGCAGTGCTCGACGCGCTCCAGTTGGTCGATATCTCCAACAACATCGGCGATGCGCGCAGCCTCATGTGCCACCCTGCCAGCACCACTCATGCCGGCCTGAGCGAAGAGGTGCGAGCGGAGATGGGCGTTACCGAGGGCCTGCTGCGCATCAATGTGGGCCTGGAGGACATAGCGGATCTGACTCAGGACCTTGATCTCGCCTTGTCCGCGGCGGGCATGTAGCTGGCTGCGACGCTTCCGGCGGGAGCGGGGGATTTAACAGCTAATTGGGGATTGTGCCCCATTCCCTGCATGTTAGCCTGCGGGCTGCGAGTCAGGGGGAGCATCGCAATGGGGTCTCGTCGTTCGTCGTTGTTTGGAGTGTTGATCGCCGGAACCGCCTTTGCGTTGGCCGATCCGGTTTATGCTGCTGACAACGCCGATGCTGCCTTAACGCCAATCAGCGAGGCGCGCCCTCCCTTGTTGCCGGTGGCCGCATTCGCACAGCGCGATCTCATCACCAATCCGTGGATGTCGCCCGATGGCAAGCGTGTCGCGACATTGGTCACGCTCAACGGAAGCAAACGTCTCGCCGTTCTTGACCTTGCGGACAAGAAGCAACTTGCCGCAATCGGGCTCGGGGGCGAGGTCGAATATGGCTGGCACCGCTGGGCCGGCCCGGACATCGTGCTGGTATCCGTCTCTCAAATGCTGGACGTGATGGGGGAGGAGACGCGCGTCAGCCGTCTGATGGCGTTGCAGGTTTCCACCGGCAAGAATTGGCTCGTGGGACCGCGATCAATGGGCGTGGAGGGCGACGATCTGCTCCATGTCTCCGAGGATGGCTCCAGCGTGCTGCTGTCTTTCCAGAAGTCGATCTACGACTGGCCCAGCGTCACGCGCATCTCGCTGCTCGATCCAAAGGACGCCGGCCGCCAGGTTCAGCGAGCGGTAGAGGGCATCTGGGAATGGTACGCTGACGATGAGGGCGTGGTTCGCATGGGCACCGGCTGGTCCAACGGGAAGATGCGGGTCACCTATCGCAAAACCGCGGAGGATCGCTTTCGCGAGATCGCCCGGATCGGCGAAGACGATAAGGAAAAGATCTGGAATGTAAGGCGCATCGTCGGTGGATCGGATGAGGCCTATATCCTCGACGAGGACCAGGACGGCCGCACGGTGTTGGCGCTGTACGATCTCGCCACTCGCACCAAGCTCAAGACCGTCTATCGCAACGACAAATGGGACGTGTCGGACGCCTGGCTCGATCAGGAGGGTGTCCCCTACGCGGTCGATTTTACCGACGACCGCGACAGGCGGGTATGGTTGCTACCCGAGATGGCAAAGCTGCAGACGCAGCTCGAGAAGGCGCTTCAGGTCGACGAGGTATGGGTCGGCTCGCAGGCAAAGGACAAGTCGCGGATGCTGGTATATGCCGGCGGCGAGAGCGACCCAGGCGAATACTATGTTTACGACAAGGCCCGCCGCGCGCTCGATCCATTCACGCGGCTCCGGCCCGGTCTGGACACGTCATTGCTGGCGAAGCCCAAGCCGGTCACCTACTCGGCCCGCGACGGTACCGCGATCGCGGGTTACCTCACCCTGCCGCGTGGTCGCCCTGCCAAGGGGCTGCCGCTGATAATCATGCCGCACGGCGGCCCATATGGCGTGCGCGACAAGCTGCAATACGACGACGAAATCCAGTTTCTGGCCAATCGCGGCTATGCCGTGCTGCAGCCTAACTACCGCGGGTCCGGCGGATATGGGGGTGCTTTCGAGAAGAAAGGCGACGGACAGATCGGCCGAGCAATGCAGGACGATATCGACGATGCTATGGACTGGGCGGTCAAGCAGGGCCTTGCCGACAAGGATCGTGTCTGCGTCGTCGGCGCCAGCTACGGCGGCTATGCGGCGATGTGGTCGGTAATCCGCAATCCGGAACGCTATCGCTGCGCCGCAAGCTTCGCGGGCGTTACCGACTGGAAGAAGATCTTGAGGTACGATGCCAAGTTCTTCTCGCGGAAAGGGGCCAAGAAGTGGTCAGCGCGGGTGAGCGGAGAGAACGGCTTCGACCTCGATACGGTGGCTCCGGCACGCACGATTGGACGGTTGAAGCGACCTCTGCTGGTGGCGCATGGCAAGAAAGACACCAATGTGCCTTTCAGTCAGTATAAACTGCTGCTGTCCGAGGCCGGGAAGGCTGGCGTCACATTCGACCAGTTGGTGTTCGAGCAAGCCGGTCACGGCTTCGACACTGCCGAGGACGAGGCGCGCTGGTTCTCCTCGCTGGAAAGCTTCCTCGCCAAGCACAACCCGGCGGACTGAGCGGGCTGCCGGCATAAACGCCGTTATTGATAAGCCACTCTGCCCGCCGCTTTCGCCCTTGCGGTGGCGGGCCGGATGCTTACCTTGGCGAATATCATGAAGGCGCTTTTTCAGCATACCGCGATCACCCATGGCATCGCCGTCAGGGTGGCGGTGAGCTTCCTGCCTGAGCAGTCCCAGCCGGATGCCGGTAAATGGTTTTGGGTCTACCACGTTCGGATCGAGAACCATTCGCACGAGCGCGTGCAGCTGATGACCCGGCACTGGCGGATCACAGATTCTCTCGGCCATGTCGCGATTGTGGATGGCGAGGGCGTGGTGGGCGAACAGCCGGTGCTGGAGCCCGGCCGCAGCCATGATTATGTCTCGGGCTGCCCACTCGAAAGCCCGCATGGTTCGATGGAAGGCTTCTATGTTTTCCACACGGCTGAGGGTGAGCCGCTGGAAGTGCGTATTCCCTTCTTTCCGCTGGCGGCGCCCGCAACAGCGGTCTGACCGGTCAGCGGTCCACCGATAGCGTCGGTTTCAGGCCGAGCCAGCTCGCCAAGGCCGCAAGATCTTTCTCCACTGGTCCAGACGCCAAAGGCGCGTGATCGGCCGCAATGGTGAGCTGAAGCCGGCCTTGATCGATCTGAAGGCGCGAGGCGGCCAGCGCGTCGCGCGAACCCGCGCCAAGCCGCTGCGCCAGGCGGAGAGCGAGCCCCCAGGCAGTGGCTTCCTGTAGCTCGCCCGCGCTGGCGAGAGGGAGAAGGCGCTCATGCGGCTCGCTAAGACCCAGACTTGCGCGCAAGGCCGCTGCCAGCATCGCTCTGCCGGCGAAATCGATGCCGATCCAGCGCTTGTCGAGCGCCCACTCGAGCGCATGTGCACCGCGCAGATTCGGTTCGACACGATGCAGCGCGAGGGCAAGTTGTGCCGCGGCCAGTCGCAGATTTTCAGCTTGCGAACCGGCGCGACGCGCTGCCGCTGAGGTCCAGGCAGCGAGCAGGGCCGCGTCCGTCACGGTGGCCGACTTTTCGCCGGCAAAGGACGTGACTGCAGCGAGCAGCGGGTCGCTTGCCCTGGCTGCCGGACTGAGCCGCTGGTAATGCAAGCCTTCGCGCAAACCCCAGCTGGAAAAAATCAGGGCTTCAGGCTGGAGTTCGTCAAGCAATGCCAGGAGCAGAACCGCCGCATCGGGTAGCTTATCTGCGCGCATCGCGCTTATGCCGCGCACCAGCGCGAGTTGAGCCGGCTTGCTGTCCGCAATCTTCCCGGCGATTGCTGCCGCCGATGCGGTCCCGAGCGTGAAGCCGTGGGGATCGGTCAGGGGATGATCGATGCTGCGCATCGCATAGGTAGCCAGAGCGCGCCACGTCCCGCCGATTAGGTAGAGCGGTTGCCCCCGGCTGCGCCTAAGTTCGCCGCTGCCGGCAGCCAGCGACTTGGTCACCTTGCGGTGGATTTGACGGCTGGCGCGCAGCGACGGCAGGCGCAGCGTGCCGAGCGGCAAGCTCGTGCCCTTTTCGCACTGCCCATCGCCTATGGTGACCAGTTCGAGGCTTCCGCCTCCAAGGTCGGCGACCATTCCACGCGCGCCGGGAAAGGCGCCGATTGCACCCCAGGCGCTGGCGCTTGCTTCCTCCTCTCCACTCAATACTCGCACTCGCAGCCCTAGCGCCGCAACGCGGGACAAGAATTCGGCCCCATTTGTCGCATCGCGCGGCGCCGCCGTGGCGACGGCCTCAATATGGGCGACCCCAAGATCGCGGAGGATGACCGCGTACCGCGCCAGGGCCTTCAGAGCGTCGGCCATGGCCGCTTCCGGCATCTCGCCGGTTTTCTCCAGATCGCGACCGAGGCGAGCGCTGACCTTTTCGTTCCACAGCACTGCGGGGGCCCGGGGGGGGCCGCCATAGATCACCAGGCGTACCGTGTTCGAACCGATGTCGATCACCGCGCGCCGCTCGTCGCGGCTCCGCGCCTCGCTCCTCCGCATAGCGGAGCGAGCGCGCACTGCATCGGCGATCACCGGACGCGATCTCGCAGCGACAGCCTCGGAACGTCCTGCTCCTCGATCGCAGCGCCGCGACCCGACAAGGAGGGGTTGGCCATGAAATAGTCATGGCAGTTGAAGCCGGCCCCGTCACTCCCCGGGGCCACTGCCATCCGGTGATATTCTCCGGCGGGGTCGAGCCGCCAGCTTCGCTCCGTGTCGAGGATGTTCGCCAGCATCACCTGGTCGAGCACCTGATCGTGGACGGTTTTGTTTGTGATCGGAACCAGCACTTCGACCCGGCGGTCGAAGCTGCGGCTCATGGCGTCGGCGCTGGCGATGAACACCCGGGCCCGGCGGCTGGGGAGGGCATAGCCGTTGCCGAACGCCCAGATGCGGCTGTGTTCGAGGAACCGACCGATGATCGATTTTACCCGGATATTCTCGGAGAGCCCCGGAACGCCCGCGCGCAGCGAGCAAATGCCGCGCACCACCAGAGTGATTTCCACGCCCGCGGCGCTCGCCTCGTAAAGGCGGTCGATCATGCCTTTCTCGGTCAGCGCATTGAGCTTGGCCCAGATGCCCGCCGGCCGGCCGGCGCGGGCTCGGGCGATCTCCCGGTCGATGTGATGATAGAGGGTTTCGCGTAGCGTCAGCGGAGAAACTGCGATGCGTTCCAGATCATGGGGCTCGACATAGCCGGTGATGAAATTGAACAGCTTGGCTGCATCGCGGCCATAGGCCGGGTCCGCCGTGAAGTAGCTGAGATCGGTGTAGATCTTGGCACTGACCGGGTGGTAATTGCCGGTGCCGAAATGGCAGTAGGTGCGATACCCGTCCTCTTCGCGCCGAACGACAAGGCTGACCTTGGCGTGGGTCTTCCACTCGACGAAGCCGTAGATGACCTGCACTCCGGCGCGCTCGAGCTCGCTTGCCCATTTCAGATTGCGCTCTTCATCGAAGCGGGCCTTTAGCTCAACGACCGCCGTGACCGCCTTGCCGGCTTGCGCGGCTTCGATCAGCGCGGCGATGATGGGCGACTGGTCGCCGGCGCGGTATAAGGTTTGCTTGATCGAAACCACCGCCGGGTCGCGCGCAGCCTGGGTCACGAAATCGACCACCACCTCGAAGCTTTCATAAGGGTGGTGGACCACGATGTCCTTGGCGCGGATGGCTGAGAAGCAATCGCCATCATGTTCGAGCACACGCTCGGGATAGCGCGGGCTGAAGGGCGCGAATTTGAGGTCCGGGCGCGGCTCGGCACATATCGTGTCGAGGTGCCGCAAGCCGATCATGCCGGCGGTTTTGATCACCATGGCACTCTCGACGTCGAATTCCTCACGCAGCAGCGCTTCGGCATCCGGGTCGCAATCGGCGTCGAGTTCCAGTAGCACGGCCCGGCCGCGCCGCCGCCGCTGGATGGCGCTGCGGAATACCCGAACCAGGTCCTCCGCCTCTTCCTCGACCTCCATGTCGCTGTCGCGCAGCACGCGGAACACCCCGTCCCCACGGATGCGAAAGCCGGGAAACAGGAGGTCCGCGAAGGATGCGATCAGCTTCTCGATCGCGACATAGGCGGCTGGCTCCCCCGGCACGCGGACGAAGCGAGGCGCGCCGCTGGGGATCAGCACCATCTCCATCAGCTCGCCGCCGCCGCGCACCCGCTCGATAGCGAAGATCACCCCCATCCCGAGGTTCGAGACGAAGGGGAAGGGGTGGCTCGGGTCGATCGCCTGCGGGGTGATCAGCGGCAGGATGTCGCTCTCGAAATAATCGCGCAGCCACTGCCGGCGCCGCTCCGAAAGCTGAGCCAGTTCGGCGATCAGAATGCCCTGCTCACCAAGCAGCTTCTGCAATTGAGACAGGATCGACTGCTGACGGTTTTCGATCGCGACAACCGCCGTGCGGATCGCCTCGAGCTGCTGTCGCGGGCTGCGGCCATCGATTGCCGGCGCATCGATCCCGCGGCTCGCCTGGGCCTCCAGTCCGGCAATCCGGATCATAGTGAATTCGTCGAGATTGCTGGCTGAGATCGAGAGAAACCGCAGCCGCTCCAGAAGCGGATATCGCTCGTTCTCAGCTTCGGACAAAACTCGGCTGTTGAATGCCAGCCAGCTCAGCTCACGGTTGACGTAACGCTCAGAGGAGAGGTCCGACGACGAAGCGTTACTGGCGGCGATACTCTCGGGCGCGTTCATCGCCATCCTTTCCGCATCATCTGTTACAGAGGCGTTGCAAGGCTGGCCAGATGCTGCGGTACGAAGCGCCTGCTTGTGCGGCGCACAATGCTAGCTTAACTCCCGCGCTCTCATGAAGCGCACGCATCTGCCCCTGAACGCCTTGCGGGTTTACGACGCCGCCGCGCGGCACCTGTCTTTCACTCGCGCCGCCGACGAGTTGGCCGTCACACCGGCGGCGGTGGGTCAGCAGATTCGGGCTCTCGAGGA
>ERZ1066120.730-NODE-730-length-26673-cov-38.114810_pt1 | contig 26673 bp, 19 predicted proteins | sample MGYA00382767_ERZ1066120 | MGnify/ENA primary metagenome ERZ1066120 (study PRJEB33369, sample SAMEA5778350) | biofilm metagenome | biome: Industrial cooling water; feature: Water cooling tower basin; material: Biofilm | place: United Arab Emirates | collected...
TAATACTGAATCTGGATTCATATTAAGTGAGCCTAATATACAAGTATTTGAAAAAAAACCCAAACCAGAACCTGAAGCTGTTGCTTCATAATTGTGATTAGTCGAGCAAATTGTCATTTTGAGCGCTTCACTATGGGCGGGCAGGGATGCCCGCCCCACAAGATGAGATGCCCGCCCCACAAGATGTAAACATTAAAATTAAGATAAAGAACCTCCACCGTCAATCCAAACTTCGGTACCTGTAATATATCTAGATGCGTCTGATGCTAAAAATAATACAAGTTCTGCTACATCTTCGCTACCGAGGGCAGTATTTTTTGTCAAGGGAATATTATCTTTGATAAATTCGCCTAAATTTGGTATCCAATCTAGGTGACGTTTGGTAACGCTTTCTTCAATACCTGTTAGTACTCCACCTGGACAGATTACATTTACTCTAATTTGATTGGCTGCTAGTTCGAGTGCTAACATTTTTGCTAAAGTTACTTGAGCCGATTTGGTACATGCATATGCCGTGGCGCCTACTTTTCTGAAGCTGCGAGTACCATTAATGGATGATGTAATTATAATTGAACCACCTTGTTTTTTAAGATGAGGTACTGCGTACTTTAAAGTTAAAAATGTGCCGTTCAAATTAATATCGATTGTTTGTTGCCACTCGTCGATTTCAATATCTTCTATTGGCGCCCATACTCCGTTAATACCCGCATTTACAAATAATATATCAATTCTTTCAAACTCATCAATAATTTTTTGGAATGCTTGCTGCATTTGATTAGCATCGGCAATATTAGCAGCAATCGCCATTACTACACCTTCAGCATGTTGAATCTTGCTAACAGTTTCGTCTGCCCCTTCAATATTACGGTCAATAATGGCAATTTTGGCGCCTTCGGAAGCTAACAAAACTGCTGTAGCACGCCCAATTCCAGAACCACCGCCAGTTATAACTGCAACTTTATTTAAGAGCTTCATATTATTCAATTATATTCTTTATCATTAACAATTTTGAATTAAATAATTAGGCGCCAGCATATATCCTTCGACATAAAAAAGAGACGTAGTTTACCACGTCTCAAGAATTGGCTTAAATTTAAACTTGATAATTCTACGCTTCTTGAGGAACCCATACCGAAACTGAACCAGCAGGACAACGGAATTCTGCCCAACCTTCTTCGTTAGTTGTAACAGGTTCGCTGATATGTTCGGTAATGTCTATATAAGTACGGTTAGGTTGCCCAACTTCCATGTACTTAGTACCTTCACTACCATTACTGACTACAACTGCCATTCCACCTGGATGCTCATCGTCACCTAGTCTAGTCCAACCAATTGTGTTAGCATGGTCAAAATAATCATACTGGTCGCCGTATGCGTAAGTTTGACGTGCGAATAAATATTTATCAATTAACCACTTGTGACTATCTATCCAAATTTCGTACTCATTACCATCATTCGCATAGTCTTTGTAATGGGCGCCGTAGTAATCAGGATAAAATATGCATGGATATCCATCGCGACGCAGTAAGATTAACGCATATGCTAATGGTTTAAACCAACTTTCAACGACTGACTCTAAAGACTGTAAAGGCTGAGAATCATGATTATCTACTAGCGTTACAGCTAAAGTAGGTTGTTGCTGTACTAATGTATTATCAAAAATGGTTCGTAAATCGTAGTCATTACCAGACTTACTAGCAACGTGAAAGTTGTAGTGAAGAGGCGCGTCAAATAATGTTACTTTACCATTGGTGACAGAAATAAAGTTATGTAAAGCCTCTACATCATATGACCAATACTCACCAACTGCAAAAACTTCACGTTGTACATAATTACGAACATGCTCTAACCATTCTAAAAAGAAATGTGATGATACATGTTTTACAGCATCAAAGCGAAAACCATCAACATTAGTAGTATCTAAATACCACTCACCCCAATACTTTAACTCTCCTTTGACTTCTGGGTTGTCCATATCTAAATCGCAACCCATTAAATAGTCAAAATTGCCTTTTTCTAAATCAACGTTGTGGTCAAATTGTTTATCTCTAAGTAAATAAATTGCGTTTGCTTCCCCATTGTAAGCATTGTAATCGATTGCATCGAAGTGCCACCAATGCCATTCCATAGTGGAATATTTACCATTGCGACCTGGGAAAGTAAAATGTGTCCAAGCTTTTATTTTTTGATATTCCCCTACTACATCATCACGGTTGTCGGGGTTGAAGGGTGTTGCTTCTGCTTCTTCTTCATGGTCGGCGCCCATTTTATGATTGAATACAGCATCAGCATATATCCTAATGCCTGCTTTTTGTGCAGTTTTAATCGCGTGCAAATACTCTTCTTTAGTTCCGTATTTTGTCCGCACAGAACCTTTTTGGTCAAACTCACCTAAGTCAAACAAATCATAAACACCATAACCAACGTCCATTCCACCACCTGTACCTTTATAAGCAGGGGGTAGCCAAAGCGATGTTACACCAATTTTCGCTAATTCTTCGGCATTCTCTGCCACTTGTTTCCATAAACTACCATCCTCTGGGTTATACCAGTGGAAGTATTGCATCATTACACCATTTACTGCGGTCATATTTTTTAAGTATGTGTTTAATAAAGAAGTGGTAAAGCAGGATACGCGAAAAATGCCGCCTCAGCACTGCTATTGAGCTAGATTATGTATTTTTATTAATGATTATGTAATCAGTCTTTAGTTAATTTGATTTACTATCTTTAGGAGAGGTAAGTAACTATGCTTAGTATCTTAAGATAGATATGCTGGCAACGGATGATGAACGGATGTAACGGATAAGTTATCTGTCACAAACAAGGATTTGCCTTCTAAAATAACCCATCCGTTACATCCGTTCTATCCGTTGCTAATCTTCATTTAGCATAGTTTCGATGGTGGCGAGCATTTTTTCTAGTTGCTTACGCTTTTTGGGATTGTCCCACAATTTAGCTTTGAGAAATTGACTTGATAGAGTTTTATAGCGTTCTTTAAGAGTTGCTGTTTCATTATTACTTGTTGCAGGCGCCGAGAGTTCGCGAATCAGATTTTTTATTGCTGACAATGATAAATCTTCGGCAACTGCTTTTTCTAATAATAATGCTCGCTGTTCTGGGTCTTTGATTCTAGATATTGCTAACGCTTTGGTATATTCTAATTTACCATTACTGAGTATTTTTAATACGTCGTCTGGTAAGTTTAGTAGTGGTAAGCGAACTTTAATAAATGATTCCCAGGTCAGGCGCCCTATGGTTTTGAAGAGTTCTTGAATTGCGATACTCTCTGGTTGGGAGAAAACGTTTTCCTTCTGTGAATCGTCACCTCTGTCACATGCGTTACGCATTTTATAGAAGTGGCTTGTAATTTCACTTTCTTGTTTGTGAAGTTGTATTGCTAGCAGTGAAATTATCGCACTCGCTTCTTCGACTGGGTTGAGGTCTTCGCGTTGAAGGTTTTCGACGAGACGGACTTGAGCGGTGGTGTAGTCATCGAGGTCGAGAATGTTGACGGGTACTTCTGTAAGTTCGGCAATTTTAGAGGCTCGCAGGCGCCTTTCTCCAGAAATTAATTCGTATCTGTTATTCGCTAATGGTCTAACTAATAATGGTTCGAGGACACCAAATTTTTCGATCGAGCGAGCTAGTTCATATAACTTTTGCTCGTCAAAGTAATGTCGAGGTTGTGAAGGTGGTAAGTTAATGAGAGAAATGGGGATGCTGTTGGTTTTGATTTCACTCACTTCATCATCATAAGCGCCGCTTTGGTTACTTAGTAAAGCGGCTACTCCTTTGAGTTGACTTGTATAAGGTAGTTCTTTTTTGGTTTTCACTTGAGTTTCTCTAATTTGGATGCTGTTTTTTTGAGAACTTCAACGGCTGGATTTTTAGGACTAGATAAAGCAATAGGTAGTCGTGCTTCGCTAGCATCGGCAAATGCAATTGTTTTTGGTATCGGGTCAAAGACCGTAGCAAGGGGTGATAACTGTTCTAAAATTGCTTTACTAGTTCTGCTTTCTTGAGCAGTACGGGAATCATACATTGTTGGAATGAATCCGGCAATAGCTAATTGTCGATTGGCACCTTTTTTTAATGCTGCGACTGTTTTAAGTAATAAATCAGTTCCCTGAAATGATTTAAATTGACATTGAATTGGCACTAATACATGAGTTGCAGCTACTAAACTCACTACACTCAAAATACCTAAAGATGGTGGACAATCGATAAGAACGTAATCGTAATTATCTAATATTGGCGCCAATGCATTTTTTAAACGCATTTCTCGCATTAAAGCCGAAACCAACTCAAGTTCCGCTGCACTCAAGTTGATATTAGCAGGCGCTAGTGCCATATTGTGAATCAGTTCGGGATATATAGGTAAATCCTCTTCTCCAACAATTGCTTCATATACAGTTTTGTCTAAAGAATCAGGGTCTAAACCCATAAAAGTAGTTAGACTTGCTTGGGGGTCCATGTCTACCAGTAAGACACGGTTTTTTTTCCTTTGTGCAAGGTGATAACCCAAGTTCATGGTTAAACTTGTTTTACCAACGCCTCCACTTTGGTTAAATAAAGCCAGAATGCGAGTTGTGGACACTGTTTTAAGTTAGAACATTTGCATTAGACAAATGGAGATTGTACCGCTCGGTGGAATATATTACAACTGATTTTAGTAATAATTTTTAATTTAACCCAAAAATAAATGTGGAGAATATGTTGGGACGGGCAAGGATGCCCGTTCCACAAGAGAAGTTCCACAAGAGAAGTTTATCTGTATCCAGATGCCTGTAATGTAAATAATTCGGCATATCTGGCGCCTTTTTTGAGGAGCTGTTCGTGGGTTCCTTCTTCAATAAGTTCTCCACCTTCGATGACGATAATTTTGTTTGCCATGCGGACGGTGGAAAAACGGTGTGATATTAAAAAAACCATTTGGTGTTTGGTCAAGGTTCGTAGTCGTTCAAAAATTTCAAACTCTGCTTGGGCATCTATGGCAGAAGTTGGTTCGTCTAATACTAGAATATCTGCATCGGTTCGCATAAAGGCGCGCGCAAGGGCTATTTTTTGCCATTGTCCACCCGATAGTTCTTGTCCGTCTTTAAACCATTTACCCAACTGGGTAGAAAAATTATCGGGCAATTTTTCAATAAAAGGTTTCGCCATACCCTTTGATGCTGCCATTTCCCATTGCTTTTTATCATCAATGCGCTGCACATCTCCAACACCGATGTTCTCACCGACTGTAAACTGGTAGCGAACAAAGTTCTGGAAAATAACTCCAATACGTTGACGTAATATATCCACATCCCACTCTTGTAAATCCAAACCATCGAGTAGAATTTTTCCAGAGTCAGGATTATATAGTCGAGTTAGAAGTTTGATTAATGTTGTTTTACCGGAACCATTTTCACCAACAATTGCCAGCTTTTCTCCTGGTTTAAGGTGAAAGGATATATTGTTAAGCGCTGGCTGATTATTTCCTGGATAAGTAAAGCTAACATTTTCAAATCTAATTCCGTCGTTTAGCTCCACTCCCTTAGTCGCTTTTCCCACTCGCGTTGGAACTTCCGCTTCCAAAAATTCGTATAAGTTGGATAGATATAAATTATCTTCGTACATTCCACCTATCGATGTTAAGGCGCCGGAAAAAGTTGCTTGTCCTTGGCGAAACACGGTAATATACATCGTCATATCTCCCAAAGATATTCGCCCCGCTACTGTTTCAATAACTATCCAGGCATAAGTAATATAGAAAGTAATGTTACTAAGCAACCCTAATAAGTACCCCCATAACCCTCGTCGCAACGTTAAATCTTTGTCTTCATGAAAAAGTTGATGGAAGTTATTCCTATAACGTCGCAGTAACATGTCTCCCAATTGGTACAATTGTACTTCTTTCGCAAAGTCTTCGCGTGCTACCAGTGTTTCTAAATAAGATTGTTGTCGAGTTTCCGGCGCCCTCCAGCTAAAAAGGCGAAAAGCTTGCGAAGCGAATTTAGTTTCACCAATAAATGAAGGAATAGCAGCAACGACTAATATTATTACAGCCCATATCGAAAACTTGACTAATAAGGCGCCGAACGTTAGTAGAGAAAGAGCATTCTGAACCAACCCAAAAGTCCGAGTCACTAAAGATAACGGACGCGATGAAGCTTCACGACGTGCGTTAGTCATCTTGTCATAAAACTCTGAATCTTCAAACTGGGGTAACTCTAAAGTTAGAGCCTTACTTAATATAAGCTCATTAACTCGTTGTCCAAGCAATGCCCGTAACAAAGACTGGCAAATACTTTGTCCACGTTGACTTGCTGCCAGCAATATAACAGCTATAGCTTCCAACCCAACAAACATCAACGGACGATAAATATCATTCTTTGACTGTGCTGCTGCAACAACGGCATCTACAATGAACTTACCAATATAAGCCATTGCAGCAGGCAATATACCCCCAGCTAGTGTCAACACTCCAAAAATAATAGTAAGATTTCTGCTCGTCGTCCATACCAAATTTATAGCACGCCCACTATAGCGAAAGACACCCAGAGATTGGCGCAGCAAATTCCCAATGTTACTAGTTCTCATATTTCTAATTGTAGTATAAAACTTCAAATAAACCCGGTTTCTACCCAAAATTCTCGTTTTTATTACAATTTCTCAACAGAAACCTGGTTTCTTTTGCCAATTGTTACAAAAAAGTTACAAATTTGTAAATGTTGACTCATTTTTTGTTTTATACTATTAATATGTAAGCCTTACTTTTCTACACAAAACTTTAAGTTTTCAAAAATTAGTATCAATTATATAATAAAATTATTAAGTAATACTTAAACAATCATTATATTTAAAATTTCTAATTTACAGCACAAAGCCTAATAATTAAAACCTTTATAACTAAAAATGATGAAGAATAGGTAATTCTAACATTTGCGGTAATTATCGATGCTATTTTTGTAAGGCAAATATAAAACAGAGATATAGTCAAATTAGGGTAAATCGAAATGATTAACAAAATATTTAAATATTCGAGTTGTGATATAGTTGTAAAGTATGTACTCGATGATTTAAAAGCAACTTTAAATCACACTAATATGACTTCTCGCACTAGTGATATGCTAGCTAAAGAGTTTGAGTTATTTGAAAAAATGAAACCGCAAGAGCAATGTACTTGTTATCACATTATTTTTTCAATAGATTCTCGTGACTCAGAAAATCCTTTAGGACAATGTAATCAACACCTCAGTGAATATGACTACTATCAACTTGCACGCAGATATTTAGAACAGATGGGTTTTTTGAGCGGAGATGGAATGCACAAAAGTCAATATGTAATGGCACTAACACAAAACGTAGATGAACAAGATGTACATATTGTTGTTTCCCGTGTTCGCATGGATGGCACAGTTGTCTCAAATTATTTAGAAGAGCAGCGCAATGAATTTGTTGTAAACCGACTCAATAACGAGTTTGACATGCAAGATTTAACACACACATATTAAAAACTTTCAAAACTCTTGTGGCTTTTGTGGAACGGGCATCCCTGCCCGCTTCTAGTTCCCAATTTATAATAATATATTTTTTTACCACAGAGACACAGAGGCACAGAGGTAAGAGTTTAAGTGTATTAAGAACGGGCAAGATGCTCATTCCACAATAAGTTTATCAATCTGATATATCATTACAAACGATAATAAAAATTAAAGTTATTTAAAGTATAAAATCTTAGTTTCATCCAGTTAAATAGAGCTACCAACATCTTGCGTAATTTTGTGTAAATTTTAATTAATCTAGAATCTGGATATTCTAATTGTTGTTGCTTTTCAAAATAGTCTGACATTTCTTTCATATTAGACTCACCTTTTTTGACTCGCACCATTTCGGTTCTGTCTTTAAAAAATGAAATTCCCTTCATTTCACTCCAGCGTATAGTTAAACCAGCTTTTGCTGCTGCCAACCCAATAGCGTTACCTTCACCGTCTAACACTCCATTCAGTTCAAAGTAAGGCGCCAGTTTTCCCCAGTATTCTATAAACTTATCTTCTTTACCGTTGTCTTTTGTAACTGCGAATAAATATTCGTAAACAAACTTAATGTTTTCCCAATCTTTGTCTAAATCTAGTTTCTTCGCAGCTTGACGTGTAATTTTATATTCTTTTTGTAATTTTGTGTCAGCTGTTTTTTCTGCAATTTTGATATATTTTTTGGGCATACTATCACATGCGCGCGCTGCTATTCCCGGTTCTTTAATCCATTCTATCGGCGCCATTGGTGCTAAAATTCTCATATCCGCATCGATATATATACACGAATCGCAGTGCAATAAAGCTTTACTAATTGCAAATCGTTTATCGTGATAACATTTTATACCTTGCTGTTGATGTTTATAACTAATAACGTTGGATTGATGGCTAAAATCTTGGGGTCTGTCTGTTAATATAATAAACTTTGTGCTTGGAGAATGTTTTTCTATATCCTGTGCAAGTAACAATGCCAGCGTGCGGTATTGCTGGCCTATTGCCAAGCTACAAAAACAAAATTCGGAGTTATTTTGAATCATGTTTTTAAATCCTAAAAATAGAGGTACTCAAAACAAGCACCTCTATTTAGGATATATCGTAATTTTAAATCTAGCTCATTGAATCTAAATCTAAAGAACTCATTCCGCGTGTTTCAACGAAGGTCATCATGCTGCCAAGCTGTACCCACATAAGTAAACATGTCAACAGCGCAATAGGTAAACCTATAGCAAACGCAAGACTTGGAGGAAACCCAAATATTTCTAAACCTGACACTAAAAACGACACGAGACCAATAGTTACACCCAAAAATGGGAATGATAAAGCTTTTTTAGATAAAGTAGTCCCAGACTTCTCGGCGCCATCGCTTTGCCATTTAGTCACAACTGTTTTTAAAGTTCCAGCGAGTGCTGCACCCGATGTCACAGCCGCAAATAATCCAAATACAAGTATAAAATATGGCGGGTAGGTTGGGTAATAGTACACGCAGGACTCCTGTTTTAATTTTGAACGTTAAATAAATTATGCCTTTGTAACAATAGTTTACTGTACAAGCGACAACTTAACAAAAACCTTCCTACTCTTGTTACATCTTTATATTGCTTGGGCATACTAACAGCAGAATTTGCTATATAACTATGCTGCGTACTAAATTGGTGGCGCCACACCTTACTAAGCTATATAACAACTGGGTTGTGATAACCGTAATGCTTACAGCAACCCACTATGTTTTAGCTAATCTTTCTCAGTTTGTTTCGTTCAAGGATGGAGCATCTGCTATTTGGCCTTCATCAGGTCTGTACCTAGCAATGGTTTTATTCCTCGGTAGACGAGTTGGACTACCTATTTTGTTGAGCGAGCTTACCGTCAACTCCCTCTTGTTCTATAAAGATATTCCAACGATTCTTGGCATATCTTTTATTAGTACTATAGAACCATTAATTACAGGATGGTTGTTGAATCGTTTTTTGAATAGTAACCGCTCAGAAAGGCGCCTGTTTGACAGTTCGCGAAATGTGTTCAAGTTTCTGATTCTAATTCTGCCAAGTCCGATAATAACAACTAGCTTTGCTGTCGCTGTGTTGTGTCTCACTGGAAAAGCTTCTTGGGAATTTTATGGAGTAATTTGGCAAACTTGGTCTATTAGTGTAATTACTGGTAGGTTAATTATTACACCCTTTGTATTGGTTTGGGTAAGTCAATTTTGGCGGCATATACAATTCAAATTTTCAACAGTAGCAGAATTTGCAGCGTTACTGATTTTACTAGTAATTATCAGTAGATTTGCTTTTTGGGTTGGTAATCCTGTGGAATATATGATGATTCCACTATTATTATGGTCGGCTTTTCGGTTTGGAGCAGCACAGTCAACGCTACTGGTAGTCGTAATTTCTGCTGTCGCTATTTTTGGAACTGCTCGTGGTTTAGGAGCATTCGTCCAATCTTCAGTCACAGAATCTTTAATGCTATTACAATCTTTTATTTGTGTAATTGCATTGACAAGTTATTTTCTTTTAGCTGTTATTCATGAAAACCGCACGGCACAATTTAAATTAAAGAAAGCAAATGAAGAATTAGAGCAGCGAGTTACAGAGCGTACAGCAGAACTACAACAAGCGAAAGAAGTTGCTGATAGTGCAAACTATGCTAAAAGCGAGTTTTTGGCTAATATGAGTCATGAGTTAAGAACCCCGCTCAATGGTATTTTGGGATATGCTCAAATTTTGACACGTTCTAAAGCGTTACCTCAAAAAGAAAAACATGGTGTTGATATTATCTACCAATGCGGCGCCCATTTGCTGACGTTGATTAATGATATTCTCGATTTATCTAAAATTGAAGCTCGTAAATTAGAACTGTATCCTCAATCTTTTTACTTTCCAGCATTTTTACAAGGTGTCGTAGAAATTTGTCGTATTCGTGCTGACCAAAAAAATATTGAGTTTATTTATCAACCTGATACTAATTTACCAGAAGGAATTCAAGCCGACGAAAAACGCTTACGGCAAGTATTAATTAATTTGTTAGGTAATGCTATTAAGTTTACAGATAATGGCGCCGTTACTTTTAAAGTAGATGTTATTGAGTCGAGAGGAAAACACAGTAAATACATTAAATTCCAAATAATAGATACTGGTGTAGGTATTGCCGCAAACCAAGTTGATGCCATATTTCAAGCATTTGAACAAGTAGGTGACCAAAAGCGTCAGTCTGAAGGTACAGGTTTAGGACTAGCTATTAGTCAAAAAATCGTTCAGTTAATGGATGGAACTATTCAAGTTACAAGTCAGTTGGGTGTGGGAAGTAACTTTTACTTTGAAGTCGAACTACCTATTGATTATAACTGGGTACAACAAACTAACAGGCGCCAGCAAAAAATTATTGGCTATACAGGGCAAAAACACTCCATTCTAATTATAGATGACCGTTGGGAAAATTGTTCGGTAATTCGCCACTTATTGGAACCTATTGGTTTTGACGTTATAGAGGCGCCTAACGGTCAAGAAGGATTAAATAAAATTCGCTCCCAACAGCCTAACTTAGTCATTACTGATTTAGCAATGCCTGTTATGGATGGCTTTGAAATGTTAAAACAAGTGCGTCATTCAAAAGATTTAAACAACTATATAGTAATAGTATCTTCTGCCTCGGTTGCAAATATTGATAGACAAATGAGTTTAGATGCAGGAGGAGATGATTTTCTTCCTAAACCTGTACAAGCAGATGAATTATTCGCCATCTTAGAAAAACATCTAGATATAGCTTGGCAATATGAATCTGAAGACAAGGAAATTTCCAATTCTCTAGAATCAAATGATACAACAATAATTACACCACCCAACGAAGCATTACAGGCATTACTCAAGTTAGCTCAACAAGGTCGCTTGAAAAAAATTACCGAAATGGTCGAAGACTGGGAACAACGCGATATTACGTATCAACCGTTTGCAAATTTAATTAAACCACTTGCAAAGCAATTTCAAACCAAGAAAATAGAACAATTAATTGAATCTTATTTAAATCAAGGGGATGTATGATAGATAATGGATTAATCTTGATTGTAGATGATACACCAACAAATTTAGAAGTATTATCAGAAACTTTGTATGATGCTGGATTTGAAGTTGCAATCGCTCTAGATGGAGAAAGTGCATTAGCACAGGTGCAGGTCGGTGACTTTGATTTAATTTTACTCGATGTTATGATGCCCGGTATCGATGGTTTTGAAACTTGTCGGCGCCTAAAAGTTAACTCAGTAAGTAACCATATTCCTGTAATATTTATGACTGCTCTTTCCGATAATGAAAGTAAAATTAAAGCATTGGAAATAGGCGCCGTAGATTATATTACCAAACCCTTTCACGAAAAAGAAGTACTCGCGCGGGTAAAAACACATCTGAAATTACACAAACTTACCCAAAGCTTAGAACAAAAAGTTGCAGAACGCACTGCTCAACTAACCGAAGCATTAGAAAACTTGAAAACCTCTCAAATTCAACTAGTAAATAATGAAAAAATGTCAGCACTCGGTAACTTAGTAGCAGGAGTTGCACACGAAATTAATAACCCAGTCGGCTGTATTAGCGGCAATATAAACCATACCGAAGCATATAGTAAAGACTTATTCAAAATAATTAACATTTATCAACAAGCTTGTCCCCAACTTCCTCAACATCTCCAACCAGAACTAGAAGCATTAGACTTAGAATTTTTACACGAAGACCTACCAAAAACAATTCATTCTATTCAACTCAGCATCCAACGCATCAAAGAAATAAGCAACAGTCTCAGAACCTTTTCCCGTGCAGATAGTGACTATCCTATTCTATGCAACATCCATGAAAGTATAGACAGCACAATTTTAATTCTCAAACATCGACTCAAAGCCACAGAAAACAGACCAGAAATTCAAATCATCAAAAACTATGGCAATATTCCCCATATCGAATGCTACGCTGGACAACTAAATCAAGTATTCATGAACTTGCTAGCCAATGCCATCGACGCACTAGAAGATTCAAACACTGGACGTAGTTTTACCCAAATTGCAGCTAACCCCAATTATATAACCATCACCACCAAAATTAGCGACAATAAATTAATAATTACCATTAAAGACAACGGTAAAGGAATCACAGAAAACATCAAAACACGTATATTTGACCAACTATTTACTACCAAAGAAGTTGGTAAAGGTACAGGGTTAGGATTAGCTATCGCACGACAAGTCATTGTAGAAAAACATCGTGGAACCATCAACGTACATTCTACCCCTAAAGGAGGCGCCGAATTTATAATTACAATTCCACTATCTTAAAAACCGGGTTTCTTCCGAAATTTGATAAGCGCCACTGTATATAAATATATGACAGGGCTGCATAAACACGACAAGCCAAACATATAGAGAAGTGAATCCAAATAAGTACGTACAGTATCTAAAAATACAAGGTATTTAATATATGATTAAACAATTTGCAATAGGAATGGTTGTACTCCTGGGAAGCGCTACCGTAAGTTTTGCTGGTGAAGTTGCAAAAAAAGTCAATGTTGGCACTTATGTAAATGTTCCCATATCTACAGGCGCCAAGCTAGGTGGTGTAATATCAGATACAGCAAGACCAAAACCAACTGGCCCAGGTGGAAGTGATGCATTAGCACAACCAAGAATAGATTCAAATATTAATACACGAGTACGTCCAAAACCAAAAGGTCCTGGTGGTACTGAAGCATTAATTCAAATTAATCCTATTAATCAGGTACAACATTGATCCCCATAATGTAATGTAGAGACGTTACATGTAACGTCTCTACAACAATCACAACGTTTATCTATATTTAGAACAAAGTTTTTTATCATTTAACATAACTTTAGAATTATTGCTTAAATAATCTTTGACCCACTGACACCCATTATTAATTAACTGATTAACTTCTAAAGTCTTTATTTGATTATTATCGAAACGCCAAATTCTTACAGTATTATCTATACTACCTGATACTATTGTTTTATTATCAGGACTAAAACTCACGCTCATAACTCCGGCGCCTAATTCTGGTAATGTAGCTATTAGGTGCCCATCGATATGCCAAAGTTTGATTGTTTTATCTTCAGATGCTGAGGCTAGAGTTTTACCATCAACAGAAAAGTCTACTTTATATACCTCTGCTGTATGTCCTCTAAGAGTACGAAGCAATTTTCCATCGGCACGGCGCCATAGTTTTATCGTTTTATCTGCACTCGTTGAAGCTATAATTTTACTGTCTTGACTAAAGGTTACGCTGTATACCCAGTCTTGATGACCTAAAAACGTATTTAATAATTTACCATCACTACGGCGCCAAAGTTTTATCGTTTTATCTACACTGGCAGATGCTATATTTTCTTCATCTGGACTAAAGCTAACTCCATATACTTCTGCTGTGTGTTCTAATGTAAAAAGTAATTTACCTGTACTAAATTCCCAGATTTTGACGGTGTTATCTTTACTTGCAGAGGCAATTAATTTGTTGTCTGGACTAAAAGTTATATTGTTAATTTCTGCATTGTGAGCGTTTATAGTTTGAATTAATTTATTATCTTGCCATATCTTGATGGCGCCATCACTACCTGCGGTGGCAAATTTATCTTTACCAACAGCTATACTATATATTTCTTTACTATGTGCAGCAAAACTTTTTAATAATATTCCATTACGGTTCCATACTTTGACGTATCCATCACCACTGGCTGATACTATTTTACTACCATCAACACTATAAGCAACTGTATAAACTCCGTTCTTGTGTCCACTCAAAACATCTAATAGTGAAATGTCTCGGCGCCGCCATAGTTTTACTGTACCATCTAAGCTAGCGGATGCGATATTTTTGCCGTCTGGACTAAAGACTGCGTTATAAACACCGTTATTGTGTCCTTTAAATTCTTCTAATATACTGCCGTTACGGTTCCAAAGTTGAATCGTTCTATCTCGACTTGCTGAAATTATCATTTTATCATCAGGACTAAAGCGAACACCCCAAACTGATGCTGTATGTCCGGGTATTATTTTAATTAATTTGCCTTCAGCGACGTTCCACAGGATAATATTTTTATCGGCACTTCCAGAAACAAGACTTTTACCGTCTTCACTATAACTAAGACTGTTTACCCATCCCTGGTGTCCTAATAACGTTTTTATCAGGCGCCCGTTGTTAATATCCCAGATTTTTATCGTTTTGTCTTCACCACCCGCAACTATATTTTGACTATCTGGACTAAATGCTACGCTGATAATGGGGAAATTATATCCTGTAATCGTTTTGAGTAGGCGCCCGTCTTGACGACTCCATATTTTTATCGTTTTATCAGAACTTGCTGAAGCAATAGTTTCTCCCGAAGGACTAAATTTTACGTTATTAACGGTTTGAGTATGTCCCTTCAGGGTCTTTATCAAACTTCCATCTTCGACATTCCATAATTTTATCGTTTTATCTACGCTACCCGAAGCGAGAATTTTTCCATCAGGCGCCAAGCTGACGCTGTATACTGGTTCGGTATGCCCAGTTAAAGTTCTGAGAAGTTTACCGTTAATATTCCACAGCTTTATCGTTTTATCTAAACTGCCACTGGCAATCATTTGACCATCATTATTAAAAGCAACGCTGATAACTCCGTCTTCGTGTCCCTCAAAACGGTTTCGTTCTTGTATTTGCGAAATCGATTGTTCAAGTGTGGCAATTGTCGCTACGATTTGATTAGATGGTAATGCGAAAGTATTTTTTAACTGTTTTCCTGCTTTGATACTGGCAACTAACGCTTCTAACTGTTGATTCAATAATAGATTTGCTTTCGATGATTGATTTAATGCTTGAATTTCACTTATCCGTGCTTCACGACGTTGCCAGTAAGCTAAACCACCAAAACTACATGCCGCAATACCTAATATACTGAGGGCAATTACTGCTCTTTGTGCTTGTCGAAGTCTTCGTTTTTCTCGTAATTCCAGTCTTTTACGTTCAACTAAACAAGCTTCGATAAATCTTTGAATATCAAACGAAAGTTCCGATGTATACTTAATATAAATATCTTCAGCTTCTGCTAAACGTACACCTTGCAGTAAAAAGTCACTATTTTCGTGATTCTGTAACCATAATTTTGCAGCTTGTTCGATTTGACGATGAATTCTAATTCTGCTGCGATTCTCTTCTAACCACCATCGTAAAGTTGACCAGTGACGTATTAATATTTCGTGGATAACTTCAACGCTTGGTTGTAAAGACATTATATCTGGTTCGGCGCCTGATGATTCCTCAACATTCACAACCACTAATTTTGCCGTCGTTAAAGTTTGTAAAGTACTCTCTACCAAAGCTTGTGAAAACTTTTTCACTACTAATTCAGATTTTAATACACGTCGTCGCGTATCTTCGGTACCTTCACCCAATTGCGTTAAAGCAAGAAAAATCCATTTAGCGCATTCTTTACTTTCATCATCTAAACCAGCATATACGGAATTGGCTTTTCTTTCTAAGGCGCCTGCAATTCCTCCCAAGTGTTGCTGATATGCTGATAAAGTTAATTTACCTTCACAACGATGATGCCATAATTCTTCCAAGACAAATTCTAATAAAGGTAAATCTCCTGCGGAATGTTGAAGCTCTTGTAATAAAACTTCAACTAAGCTGGGTTCAACTTGTAGTCCCACTTTTTCTGCTGGGTTAATAATAACGCTACGATATTCGTCGTCGTTAAGATGTGGTGGAACAAATACACTCGACTTTTGGAGTAATATAGCAAGAGTGGGAATTTCTAAGCAAGACCCGATAAAGTCAGCACGAAGTGTAATTACGAGTTTAAACTTATCGCTGGCATATTCCAATGCTCCCAAGATTAATTCTATAAAATGCTGTCTATATTGATTTGATGCCAGTGTAAAAAGTTCTTCAAACTGGTCTATCACTAAGACTACCATTGCTTCTTGACTTCGCAACCAGTAAACGAAACCTTCGACACCTTGATAAAGTAGTGCTTCGACGATATTATTTTCGTCTTCTAACTTTTTGACTAAAGTATCGAGAGGATTGGCGCCGGGACGTATACAATATATAAGCCAGTCACTAGAAGGAAAATGTTTACCTTGTCGTAGTTGTGCAATTAACCCAGCTTGAACGACAGAAGATTTTCCACTACCAGAGGCGCCGACAACAGCGAGAAATGATTGCGACGCGATATGATTAAGTAGCTGCTGCGTCAAAGCTTCACGACCATAAAAGTATTGACTATCGTTTTCACTAAAAGCGTGTAAACCTAAATAAGGACAAATACCCAAGTCTGTATTTTGTGTATTTTGAATTAAAGTATGTTCTTGTACAGGGATAACTTCGATAACTCCTTGCACACCAGATAACCATATATATAGTGGAGCAAGACTTTTAACTTGTAACTGTGTCAACCATCCTGCTGCGGTTAACCCAGTGTAAGAGTCAACTGAAGAGAGAGTTTCGATTAAAGAATTGGCAAAATCGTTGTTGGCAGAGGCACCTGCTATAATACATAAACCTTTCTCTGTATCTATCTGTAAATCATCGACCCAATCAGAAATATACGTTTTACTATCAGGACAATCTAAGATAATAATAAGATGTAAGCACGAAGAATGACGTAACTGTTGCCGTAACCAGTCACGACTCAAACAAATATTTTCCCCAACCGTTAATATTGCATCCTCTAACTTACCCCGTAAATATAATAGTACTGTAGTATTAAGATTATTTTGTAAACAAGCTTGGATAGAACTGGTTATATTTGTAGGTGCCGAAGAGTGTGTAGTATCATGTGGAGATAGATATTCAATCTCAAAACTACCTTGAGTTCGTAACAGTTTACTCAAAGTCAACGTTGTATTATTGGTCAAACCTTCGATAACTAAAGCAACTCGACGAGAGTTTTCGATAATTGATTTATTTCCTAAAATAATTTCTCCCACACCTTCGACTATACGTTTTGGTGTTTGCAAAGGATATTCACTATATAGATGTGTGTCTCCCTTACTGCGTCGTTGTTGGTTAATTAAACGTAACTGTTGATTAGTTTTATCTATATATCTTAGAGTTTGATGATAAACGTAGCGATAAAGTCCATCTGCTGTCACAACACCACGACTGTCTGCGGCTTCACCTTGTAACCCCCGCATGAGGTAGTATGTAAACACGCCATGTCCTAATTCTGGAAACTCCCAAGATTGCTGATTATTATCGCACGAAAGCATGGCATAGAAACCATTACTAGCTGCGGCAGCGTTTTGTAAAACTTGTAATAATTGAGGTGTAGGGTTTAAAGTACTTCCCCGTAATGTCATACCACCACTATGACAAGCATCTAACCAAACAAGTTGATGACGTGCAGACGAAGTATTTAAAAGCTGTAATAATTCTTGAAGTGCAAAAGCGGTATTTTCTAAATTATCCTTATGAGTATCGCCTAAACACAAATAAGTCTGTTGCGTAGCAGCATCTATTATACCATGTCCAGAGAAATAAAATAAAATAGTGTCAGATGGTTTGGCGCCTTTGTTTATCGTAATTAAAGACTGTCGGACATTTTCTAAAACAGGTAACTGACCAAAGTCGTGATAAGTAGCAATAAAAATATCAGAAAATTGTCGTGTTGCAGTTTCTAGAGCTTCAGCTAAACCTTGACAGTCAAGTGCAGGATACCGCAAACTAGGTAATTCATTCATGTATTGATTAACCCCCACAAGCAATAGCCATATTTTGGGAGTTGTGTTTTGGTTACGCTTAGTACTGGCGCCTACACTTAGAGGAGACATATTCAGGTATTTATTTAGTTTTACATCTAATATATCTCTCTGCGAACTCTGTGTCTCTGTGGTAAAAATAAATTTTTATAGTTTTTTAGTACTATTAGCAAAATTTATGCTTTTAAAAGCTCAATTCTAACAAATGAATGTTTACAAGTATCAGGTAGGTGGTAGTTTAACAAGTGATGCACTTACCTATGTAGAACGACAAGCTGATAGCGAACTGTATCAAGCATTAAAACAGGGAGATTTTTGCTATGTTCTGAACAGTCGTCAGATGGGAAAATCTTCTTTATTGGTGCGTACTAAAAAGATTTTAGAAGCTGAAGGTTTTTACTGTACAGCTTTAGATATTACAGGAATAGGGAGTGAAAATATTACTCCACAGCAGTGGTACAAAGGAATTATTTCGCAGCTATATTTAGGGTTGAAGCTGAGAAAAAAATTTAATTTTCAACAGTGGTGGCAAGAACAAGAAGATGTTCCAATGGTGCAAAGGCTACATTTGTTTATACTTGATGTTCTTTTAACATATTTTCCGACAGATAAAATATTTATTTTTATTGATGAGATTGATAGTATCATTGGTTTACCTTTCGATGTGGATGATTTTTTCAAATTTATTCGTTTTTGCTATAATCAAAGAGCAATAGATACTAATTTCCAAAGAATTACATTCGCTGTGTTTGGAGTAACGACACCATCTAATTTAATTCGAGATAAGCAATGTACACCTTTTAATATTGGTAAATCAATTGAACTACATGGTTTTACTTTAGAACAAGTTCAGCCATTATCCTTTGGCTTAAATAAACAGCTTACAAATTCTCAAGAGCTTCTTAAACAAATTCTTTATTGGACAAATGGACAGCCTTTTTTAACACACAAGTTGTGTTATTTAGTTTCTAAAGAATTTCAAAGTAATCCCGATAAATATAATATTTTAGAATATTCTGACGATGCTATTGTAAGAATAGCAAAGTCATACATCATTGACAATTGGGAATTTCAAGACGACCCAGAACATTTACGAACAATTAAGCATCGAATTTGTAGTCGTGAAGAAATGACAGGACGTTTGTTAGGAATTTATCAGCGAGTTTTACAATCTCAAGATATTGCTGTTGATGGTAGTTCGGAAATTATCGAGTTGTTATTATCTGGTTTAGTCATTAATCATCAAGGCAAATTGCAAGTAAAGTGCCCTATTTATGAGCAAGTTTTTAATCAAGCATGGGTAGCTGAACAGTTAGATAAGTTGCGTCCTTATGCTCAATATTTCAATAATTGGATAGCTTCTCAGCAGCAAGATAAATTACAACTTTTGAGTGGATTGGAGCTAGAATCAACATTAATTTGGGCAGCAAATAAGCAACTATCTAATATGGATTACCGTTTTTTAGCTGCAAGTCAAGAAGAAGCAAAGAGACAAGTTGAGAAGAATCTGGTTGTAGAAAAAATTGAGCGAGAAAAAGCTGAATTTGCTTTCAATGTTTCTCAAAAAGCGCTTGATATCCTAACTAACGCGCGCAAAGCTAGTATAAAAACAACAAAAAATCAGCGTTTAAGAAAACGTTGGATTTTCGGTATAGCTGGATTAGTTACAAGCCCAATTATTTTACTCCGCACTATAGGTTTATTACAAGATATAGAGTTAAATGTATTAGACCGATTTTTTCAGTTACGTCCTTCCGCAAGTATTGACTCTCAAATTGTAATTATTACAATCAACGATACAGATATTAGTAAAGTAAAAAAATATCCTTTTTCAGATCAACTGTTAACTACAGCTTTAAGAAATTTACAGCGTTCCCAACCAAGGATGATTGGGCTAGATATTTATCGAGATTTACCCGTAGAACCCGGTCATCAAGAATTAGTAGAATTAATGAAAACGATTCCTAATTTAATTGGAATTGAGAAAATAGTCGGCAGTCAAGTTGCACCCCCAGCAACTTTAGCAAAGTTAGGTAAAATTGGTTTTAACGACCAGGTTTTAGATAACGATGGAAAAGTGCGACGTGCTTTACTATCGTATCCAACTGCTAACAATCAATTCAAACTCAGTTTTGCTGCCAAATTGGCTCTAGGTTATTTGGAACAAGAAGGAATTAAGCAGCGGTCGCTTCCTCACAAACCCTATTATATCCAATTAGGGAAGACGATCTTCACCCCTTTACAACCCAATGATGGCGCCTATATCAACGCTAAAACGCGCGGTTATCAGATTTTACTTAACTATCGTGGCGATAAAGAAAAATTTCTAACTTATTCAATTACTGATTTAATCGAAAATCGTATACCTCCTCAAGCATTGCGCTCAAAAATTGTACTAATTGGTTCTGTTGCAGAAAGTATAAATGATTTATTTCAAACCCCTTACAACAGTCAACCAGTAAATGGCGTTCCAAAGCAAATGGGGGGAGTTACTCTTCATGCGAACATTACTAGCCAAATTTTGAGTGCAGCGAAGAATGGAAAAGGTTTTATCAAAGTTTGGATTAAACCCGTAGAATTACTGTGGATATTGTCATGGTCAGTAATTGGTGCTGGATTAGCTTGGCTTTTCCCTAGATTACAATTACGAATTTTATTACTTATTATATCAGCTTTTGGACTAGTGGGAATTACTTTTTTCGCTTTTCTATGTGAATGGTGGATTCCTACTGTTCCTACACTAATAGGATTAATTTTAGCAGCAAGTTCTTTAACTGCATTTACAGCTAAATGCTCTGAAAAAATTAGACTTAAACAAATAATTGTATTTATCATTGAAAATACTGATGACGAATCGACAATTCGACACATTGCAATAGAATATTTCAAGCAAGGAGAAAATCAAAGTAACTTGACTTGGATTGAAAAGATATTACCCAACTTACTAAATGATTCTTCACATACTTCACATAATTTATAAACTTATTAACGAAGCTTTTTAATTAAACTTATCAACTTTTATCAATTTTTATATATTTACGGTTTTTATGAAGCTTGTCATAATTAAAAAAGTTATGAAGCTCAGTAATGAAATGCAAATAATATTGTAAATTTAGAGTATTAGTATGATAAAAATCATTGAAAAAATCTATGCTACTGGTAAAATTACTCGAATTGATCAAAATTCATTAAATTATTATGTTCTCTCTCAAGAAGACATAGAGCGCAAAGAAAATATAATACTTAAGAAACTTTTTTATTATGTACAGATGGGATTTATTCAGGTTGTAGATTAATATAGTAATCCGCTCTTACGCAAAGTGAGAAATAATATCCCCGACTTCTGAAGTCGGGGATATGGACTATTCAATTAAGATGTTCATGAAAATACTTTTGATATAAATCGCAGCTAACCCTAACTTTATTACCATCTAGTTTAACTAATCCCATGCTTTGTAATTTAAATCCTTGCACTTGTTCTAATGTAACTGCCTCATTTGACTCTAAAACTTTTAAGAAAGATGCTATCAAATCTTCACTGTCTTGAATAAAACGTAAATTTCTATGTAAATGTTCGTGATAAATACCTGAATCAGTAAAAGATGTATTCATTAACTGTTCAAAAGTTATTTCTCCTTTGGCAATACTGTACAAAGCTAGTCTAACCAAATATGGATGACCTGCAACTAAATCCATAAATTGGGTTATTTGATTGCTATCCAAATCAAGCTGATGACGCTGCACTAAATCAATAACTTGTTCTGAGCTAAAAGGTTCTAACTCGACTCTTAATCCTACATTTAATGGCGATTGATTAATATCTAAAGGAATATAAATTTCTGTAGAATGTACCATTACTAATCTCAAATTTTGCCAAGCTAAATCTGTTTTAGTTTTTTCATGCCAATAACGTATTAAACTTAAAAAATCTTTAGCAACTTGCGGATGTTCAATAATTTCATTAACTTCTTCTAATACTAAAACAATCGGACTATCGATTTCTTCTAAAATGCATTCTTGCATATACAAATTGCAACTCATTTTAGAACCTAGTTCTTCATCCCAATAATCGTTTAACTTAGATTCTAACTTTAATTGCCGAGTTAAATTTGCACAAAACCAACGCAAGCATTTATTCAAGTCTGTTAAAATAACTGACTCGGCTTGTTGAAAGTGTATTAAACCTGTTTTATAATTATTTTTTTTAGCATAAGCAATAATTCTGTTCATTAACGAGGTTTTACCCATTTGTCGAGGTGCCTTAATCCGAATAAATGCCCCAGGATGAACAATTTCTTCGTAACATCTATCTTCATGAGGGACTCGTTTAATATAAAAAGGTGAATCTAAAGGAACACTATCTTGAGGAAATTCTAATTCTGGTAAATGCTGTATACCTAAAGATTCAAATTTATCTTCTAATTTTTCAGTAATTTTTTTACTTGTTAAATTATTCTGCTGAGATATTTTTCGTAAAATTACAGAATTAATATTGGTCTTAGATACCTTCTCACCCAAAGCTTCAGATAGCAGTCTCCATAATTTGGGCCCAACCCCCTGTTTAATATAATTAGCAGAATAGCCTAATTCTGCGGCTATCTGCTCATAAGTTTTTTGGGTTTTCTGCCAAGACTCTTGCAGTATAATTTTTTGAATATCGTTGAGATGCTCACCTGTATTATCATATACGAGGTTATCGGTAAACTCTAATATTTCCTCAACGTCCCTCATTCTGATCAACCCTACCTCGATTACTTTCCTTTAAATCTACATTATTTTTTAGCAAATTATGCCAAAGGGAAGCTAAACGGGTATTTTCAGGGTTAGTTCGTACTGCTTGGTCTAATACAGCTAGCAAATCATACCAGTAACCGTTTTGTGCATACCACTGTGCTTGTGCAACCACATCTTTACCCAATTGATTATTTACAGAACTTAATTCAACATGCTTAACCCATCCTTCTAATGTGGGGTCTTCCACATCTGGAATTTCTTTGCAAACCACAGTCAGCTTCCACTTATAATACTTACCTGGTGTTAAGGGTGGTCTATCTGCTGGTAGTTGAAAGCTAACAAATCTATAATTATCGGTAGTTACAATCGGTAGAGAAACAGTTTCATGATATTGTTCTGTTTCATCTTGGAACGCCAAGACTACTTTTTTGGCAGAAGTCTGAGGTAAATAAATATAAATTGAGGGATGCTTTTGTAAACTTAAGCCATAGTTAGTTTTTGGCATTAAAGATTTAATCATTTCCTCTGTTGGAGAGCATCTTAGTTGATCTGGGTCGCGAGAACCGGCGCCGGATGTATCTGGGGGGTCGCCACCAGTTGGTGGGTTAAAATGAATTTGATTATCAATATTACTATTGTATTTTGGTTTCTCTATAGCTCGAACTGATAAACCTGGCGCCAGCAATGAGAGTAAGAAACCGAGTGTTAATGCTTTCAACATAATTGAATAGTAAACTATTTATAATTAGAAGTTAATAATATTTCTAGGTTATCAGAAAAAAATTATAGATTTATAAAGTTAATTTGAGATCGAGTTAATTAAAAAATATGTTGCTTTAGGAAAATAATGTTTTATCAATAATTCTTCTAACCCTAAATATGAGTATATTAAATCAGGATAAAAATTATTTTGTATAAGTTTTGTTGAGAGTTGATTGATTGTACTTACTACAAGTGGGTGTACACAAAAATCTGATTTATTCAGATTAGATGTTTCGTAAGGATTTTGGTCTGAATCTGCTCCTAATTCATATATAATTTTTTGAACTTTAGGTATATAATCATCTTGACAATTAGTCGCAAAAACAACATGATTTTCTGGGTCTCTCGCCAAAATTGTGCCCAGTTCGCTAAATTCTCCAGGGAATTTATTATGCAAAAATAAAATGTTCATAAGTTGAGTTGCAAATAGCTAAATTTTCGATTAATTTCAATTCGTTTCTAATCTGTCAGAAAATATTGAGTATGCAAATATAGAAAAGTTGATAAAAGTTGATATCTTTTGATTATAAATACATTTCCCCTTCTAAAAAAGTTGACAAAAGTTGATATCTTTTCCATTTATTCCTACTTTTAGCATTTTATTGTATAATTCAATACTTATGTGTCTACAGAATTTTTACGTAAGCTGGCAAAATAGCTCTGAAGCTGAAAGGCTTGATATATCTGGAATTTGAATAAATGATTAGGTGCCTCTTCATCAACGCTTAAATTGATTGTACTTATAATTTATCAAGCTTTAATTTTCCATGAATTTCTGACTCCGTAATATTTTCAATGCAATTTTGGCAATTAGTAGCTTCAATAAAGGGAGTAGTGTTTTACGCAAAAAATACAACTACTTTCAGAACCAGAAATGCCAAATACAACAAACCTCAATATTCTCTCCTCAGAGAAAGAACAGCCCGACACAATAAAATCATTTTCTGCTCAACAGCGTTTGCAGATGATTGGTGCGATAACTCATTTAATGGTAAGTTCTTCACTTCACAGGAGATACAGCATTGCGGATATTGCGGAGCGATTCGTTCCGGCTTTAATTCACAATCAATTTCGCTACTACGAAATTAACGGTAGTCCGATTGGGTTCGTAAATTGGGCATGGTTAAGTGATGAAGTCGAGCAAAAATTCATGACAGGAAAATATGTTTTGCAACTTGATGAGTGGTTAGGTGGCAAAAACTTATGGTTTCCCGAATTTATTGCTCCATTTGGTCACGCGCGTTTGATTGTCCAAGACTTACGTACCAATATATTACCCAAAGGAACACCAGCAAAGTCCTTCAAAATTCGTCCGGATGGTAGCTTACGCTCTATCTCTCAATGGATAGTATAGGTTGCCTGCTAATCTTTTTCAAACATTTTGTTTCAATCATTAACTCAATTAGTTTGGAGATTTGTCATGGGAAAAGTAGTAAAAACAGTAGTAGATGTAGTAGAAGATGTCAATAATACCGTTAACCCCTTTTATAAAAATGGTGGTAACGGCAACGATGATTTTGCAATCTACGGTGCTGGTGCAGCTTATGGAAATGATGGTAATGACACCCTTAAAGCCTATGCATTTTACGTTAAGCTTGATGGTGGCTCTGGTGATGATACTATCAAATCCTACTCAGGTAGGTCTGACATTTACGGTGGTTCTGGTAACGACAATATCGAAGCTTGGGGAGTATCCAATTATATAGATGGTGGATCTGGCAATGACACTATTAAAGCCTACGCAGCTTCCAATGAAATTGATGCAGGCGAGGGCTACGATAAAATTTATGCCTATGGTGGTTACAACAATATAGATGCTAATGACGACGGACTTGCTGACTATATCCACGCTGAAGGTGGTTACAACAATATAGATGCTGGTTCGGGTGGTGACACCATCACCGCTAAAGGTGGCTACAACGATATTGATGCTGGTTCGGGTGATGATACAATTACTGCTGAAGGTGGGTACAACAAAATCTATGCCCGTTCCGGTTCTGACACAATTAAAGCCTACGGTGGTGCTAACGTAATTGATGCCAATGATGATGGCAATGCTGACAATATCTATGCTGAAGGTGGCGCCAATATTATTGATGCAGGTTCTGGCAATGACACCATCACAGCTAAAGGTGGCTACAACGATATAGATGCTGGAAACGGCAATGATACCATCACGGCTTATGGTGGCTATAACAAAATTTATGCTGGTTCAGGGGATAACCGCATCACGGCTTATGGTGGTTATAACAACATTTACGCTGATGGCGACAGCAATAATAATTACATCAAAGCTTATGGTGGTGGTAATTATATTAAAGGCAGTTCTAGCAAAACCTTTTCAGAAAACGTAATAACTGGATATAAAACTGAGTACAAAAATATTGGTTTTATACGAGTTCCTATAATAACTCCTGTATATACTACAGTACAGAGAGTATATGATGGGAACGATGACATCTACGTAGAAGGTGGCACCAATATTATTGATGCGGGTAGTGGTAATGACACCATCACAGCTAAAGGTGGCTACAACAATGTAGATGCTGGAGACGGTAATGACACTATTACTGCTGAGGGTGGCTATAACAAAATTTATGCCCGTTCTGGCTCTGATACGATAAAAGCCTATGGTGCTGGTAACGTAATTGATGCCAATGACGATGGACTTGCTGACAATATCTACGTTGAAGGCGCCTACAACGATATTGATGCTGGTTCTGGTAATGACACTATTACTGCGAAAGGTGGCTACAACGATGTTGATGCTGGAAACGGTAACGATACCATCACAGCTGAAGGTGGCTATAACAAAATCTATGCCCGTTCCGGTTCCGACACAATAAAAGCCTACGGTGGTGCTAACACAATTGATGCTGGTTCAGGTAATGACACCATAACAGCTAAAGGTGGTTACAACGATG
>ERZ1066120.735-NODE-735-length-26492-cov-45.003366_pt1 | contig 26492 bp, 21 predicted proteins | sample MGYA00382767_ERZ1066120 | MGnify/ENA primary metagenome ERZ1066120 (study PRJEB33369, sample SAMEA5778350) | biofilm metagenome | biome: Industrial cooling water; feature: Water cooling tower basin; material: Biofilm | place: United Arab Emirates | collected...
AATTAAATATCCAAAATATTTCACTTTTTTTACAACTCATTTAGGATTGCTATATGGGGGACGAATATCAATTGCAGTGGGAATTTTTTCGATGTTGGTTGCTGTGTCTTTTGGTACACTAATGGGGGCAGTTGCAGGATTTTATGGCGGTTGGATAGATATAATTTTGATGCGCTTCACCGATTTATGTTTGGCTTTACCGCGACTGCCATTGTTATTATTGGTTATATTCTTGTTTCGTGATTCTCTCAAAGCAATTGCTGGCGCCGAGCTAGGTATATTTGTTCTAATAGTTTTGTTAATTGGTGGACTCAATTGGATGTCGGTGGCAAGGTTAGTAAGAGCAGGGTTTTTGACTGTGCGAGAAATGGAATTTGTAACTGCTGCTCGCACGTTAGGTGCGAACCCGAAGCGTTTAATCTTGGTTCATATTCTCCCAAATGTTATCAGTCCGGTACTTGTTGCGGGTACACTTTCGGTAAGTACAGCAATAATTACCGAATCAACCCTCAGCTTTTTGGGTTTAGGTTTTCCATCAGATGTACCAACTTGGGGACGAATGCTTTTCGATGCACAGAATTTTTTGGAATTTGCTCCGCATATGGTAATTTTTCCAGGTATGGCAATATTTTTGACGGTGTTAAGTATTAACTATATTGGCGATGGTTTAAGGGATGCTTTAGACCCCAGGTTATAATCAATAATTAAACCAAGGGTTTACTTCTAATTTTGAGATTTTCCAGTAATTTCTTCCGGCATAGAATTAATTACACTGTTATAAACCTCACTTGCCAATTTATATGCTTTCTTTAATTCCCCTGAACTAGGGTAAGCAGCAGTAACCAAAAATACTAGTATTTCATAGGATTACTGATTGAAAATCTGGAAAATTCTCGTAAATACGGTTATTATCAGATTATACTACTGGCAGTTTTAGTATATTATGTAACACTTAAGAATTGTTAATTTTAATTTACCTTTGTTGTAAAATAATATATAAATATGTAATAATTATAATTAAAGGTCATTAATATTGAGGTATACAAATGCCATCAAAAAAACAAACCTACGTTAAGCAAATACATACAGATACCAATTCAGGTTTGTTTTTGGCAGACTATGCCTCTATTTCGATATCGGCATCAATATTTAGTTTAAAAGGATTGCTAGAGAATCAAAAAAAGTCAGAATTGAATACAAGACTGCAAGAAGAGTTTGCAATCAATAAACGCCAAGCCTCGAGTATTATCACGTTTATAGAAGGCGAAATAAAAAGTGCATCCGAATCAAATTCACGACATATTAAAACATTAGAGGCTAAAATAAAGTCCTTAAAATCTTCAGTCGATACTTTGGAGAAGAAGGTAAAAAAGCATCTTGAATATTTACAAGCAGTTGTTAAATATAATTCGACTAAGAATCAAGGTAAAAAAGCAAAACTGTCATCAAAATATAAACCCCAATTTGATGAAGCATCATCAAGAGCTTTTGGTCGTGAATCCGGTACTTATTATCAAAGTGCGAAAAATAAGCTACATCATCAGAAACGCAAATTACATAAGTACAGGTGTCAGCTTAAACATTTAAAGTCGAAGCTTTTGCATGTCAATTTAGGCAATAAAGAAACTATTTATTTTGTTGGCAGTAAGGACGAGACAAATGGGAATCAAGTATGTCAATTAATTCTCGGTTTAGAAAAATATTCATTAGATATTTTAAAAATACGTGTGCCTTATGCTTTAGAGGCGAATTATGGTCAATATGTAGAAATACCAATTAATTTAAATGGCTATGGTGATAAGGAAATAAGACAAGCCTGGGCATGTGGGCAAGCAATTACTTACCGTATAATTCAACGTAAATATGGTGTTTGGGAAGCGCATATCACTGTTGATGTATATAAATCAATAACGTCCGAGTCAGTAATGCTGGGTTGTATTGGTGTAGATTTAAATATTGACTCAGTTGCATGGTGTAAAGTAAATGCGGATGGTAATCCCAAACGATTTGGAGATATTAAATTTAATCTCCATAGTTTGTCAACTAATCAAACCGAGGCAGTAATAGCCTCCGTTATTACAGAATTAACAACATTGTCGCTTGCTTTTAAATGCCCTATTGTTATTGAAGAATTAGATTTTGATGCGAAGAAAGCACAATTAAATAATGGCGCCCAGCATAAACGATATAATCGCATGATTTCTGGTTTTGCTTATCGCCGTTTTTATGAATTACTTTCTTCACGATGTTTCAAATTAGGAATTAAATTAATTACCGTTAATCCTGCTTATTCATCCCTAATTGGTATGACCAAATTTATGTCGCTCTACGGGATGAATTCAGGTACGGCAGCAGGTTTAGTTCTTGCACGTCGCGCAATGAATTATTCTGAAGCTATTCCAGCCAGAACCGCCTACGAGGGTAGGGAACCCAAGAAGCACGTCTGGTCACACTGGAATAGCGTCAGTAAAAGAGTGAAAGGTTCAGCCCGCCACTCTTTCTTTCAGCCTAGGCCAACAGCCTCTTCTAGCTTACGCAACGGGATTACCGAAAATGGTGTCCTTGAATCTGGTAATTCGGTTGCCTTATTGTGTAATCACCCAGGCGGACTAAGTGTGCCGAATGAACAGACGTTTGCAAGTTCAAATTTTGGACGGTTAGAGTGTCATCTTGAAACAGATGAAGGAAATCGTACAACGAACCGCGATTGTGCGTAGGTTTAGGAGTTCTAGATTTTCCTAGATTTTTTTAAGCGGTTAAAATCCTCTGTTACTTCCATCGGATATCGATATATTTGATTATATTGACTCAAATATCCTGCTTCTTTTAAAAGAGTTGCAAACTCTGGTTTAAACGTACTAGCTATTTTTACTAAGGTGTTGATGTTATGAGTATCGCCAGAGTCAGTATCATGGAATATAAGAAAACGCTTGAGAGCTTTTTCGGCGCCTTGCTGACAATGGTAAATAGCGATGTCTGGTAGTTCTTGAGCTAAGGAATGTGCAGCTGCCAAATCACGCTGTGCTTTTTTCAGCCAAAATTGCACTAGTGTGCGTTTTGCCTTGTCCATAAAGTAATTTACCTCGTTCTATAATTTTTTTGGTTAAAGAAGCTGGGACTTTTTTGAATGTTTCTACATCGCTTCTGGTTTTAATTGCAATGTCCACATCAATCATTAAATCATTTACAGCATTTAATGCGCGCACTCCCCATTCGATACGGTCGAATTTAGGAATATTGTCTGGTACAATTACACATAAATCAAGGTCGCTATATTGATGTGGGTTGCCCCAAGCATAGGAACCAAACAAGATAATTTCTTCAGGATTTAGTTCGTTTACAATACGCTGGGTGATTTCAGTAATTATTGTGTCAGTGATAAATTGCATATTGCGGGTGTGATTTTACTATACAAAACCTGATTGTAGCAATTTTAGAAAATAATTGTTTACGATTATTCGTAAAGGAGAATTTATTGCAACTTCATATTAAAATTGGTGTTACTTTTTCTGCCACTCATGAATATTCCAAGTATTTGCATCCCACGGTGTAAATTCTACACCACTAAGATTGTTACTAGTAGCAATTACACGCGCGCGAGTAACTAAAGGAAGTACAACAGCATCTTTAATTAAAATATCGTTCATTTGGATAAATAACTGGCGCCGACGAGCTAAATTCAACTCTGTTGTAGACTGTTGCCAAAGCTTGTCATATTCAGGATTGCAGTAACGTGAGAAATTGTTTTTAGACCAATTATTTTCTTTTTGAGCAATTTCTGAACAAGTCCAACTCTTCATAGAAATACTAGGGTCTGGGTTATTATTGTTATCAGAAAACAGTTGCATGTCCGCTTGGAAACGGCTAGTTGTGTCTGGGTTATTAGGGTCTCCAGAGAAAAAAATACTTGGGTCAATGCTTTTTAAATCAACTTTGACACCAATAGATGTTAATCCTTGTTTTACTATTTCTTGAATTTTCTGTCGCACTGGGTTGGCTGAAGTCTGAAATAAAACATTCATTTCTACACCATTTTTATCCCGAATCCCATTCTCATTTGTATCTTTCCATCCGGCTTCATCTAATAACGCAGCAGCTTTTTTGACGTTAAATTCGTATGTGGTATTCGGCGAATTATATATTTCTGGCGCCGTTAATACGTTTGCGACAGGGCGAGCAATATCACCAAATAACTGTTTAGCTATTGTTTCCCGGTCAACAGCATAGCTAAAAGCTTGACGAACTTTCTTATCGCTAAAAAACGGATGAGGAAACTGCACACTAGAACCAAATTTCGGGTCTGTCTGATTAAACATAATTCGCTCGACAAAAGACCCAAAGACGTTGTTTAATTTACCTTTACCAGCAAGAGAGAGTTGCTTGAGAACCTTTGCCTCCACTTGCAAGTTCCAAGCATAATCTGCTGACTGAGTTTGCAATACCGCTCTTGCAGCAGAAGCAGCATCACCACCACCTTTGATTTCTACCCGTTGAAATTTTACTTTATCGGCTGACCGAAACAAAGGATTTGGTTCATAGATGACAATATCACCTGGTTTAAATTGTACCACCCGGTAAGCACCAGTACCCACAGTCAGACGATTTGCTGGCGCCTCCCTTGCGTTAGCACCGTTGTATTTTTCAAAAATGTGATTTGGCAGAATAAGTCCTGACTCACCAATAAAAGGCAATGACCAAGCAGGGTTAGGAGCGCGAAAATTTATTTTGACTGTGTAGTCATTAATAGCTTCCACACTTTGAACATCTTTGTAAATTCCGGATGTGGTAGCAGCAACAGCCGGATTGGAAATATATTTATAAGTAAAAACCACATCTGCGGCTGTAAAAGGTTTACCATCCGACCACTTTATACCCTGCTTTAATTTCCAAGTAACTGATTTACCATCTTTTGCTAGTCCTCCATTTTCAAGAGTGGGAATTTCCGCTCCTAGGAACAGTATTAATTTACTATCTTGATTAAAACTAGCAAGTGGTTCGTAACTAATTCGACTAGCCTCAAAGTCTTTCGCTCCCCAAGCTAGATGCGGATTAAGGATAGTTGGCGCCTGCCAATATAGTAATCTAATTGTGTTGCCCTTTTCAGCATTCGGGTCAGAACAGCTTGTTAATAATACACTTGTTAATAACAGACTAAAAATCCTACTAGTCATGAATTTATTTAAAATAATCATAATTTACCCCTTTTGGTAGTAATTTAATTCCTTTTCTGATGCAGGCGCATAAAAATTCGCTAACTAAACATGTTATTTTATACCTTCATCCGCTTTAACAATTCTGTTTTTAGCAGTATAAATAATAACAATAAAAAAGTATTGTTTGTAATTACTTCAGTATCAATAATATTTTTATTCTTTAAAGTCATTCACAAAAAGTATATAATGTAACTATAGTTTCTATATCTAAAAAAATTGACACTTTTAATGAGGATTATATTAATTTTTGTTAAGCATAAACTAATTTTTGAGAGTGATATTTATAAGTAAAGATTTAATTTTTTCCAATATATTTACAGAGTAGTGTGTTATATTCACGAGCAAGATTTGTGTGAATCCCACGCTATGAAACAACAAAAGAATATATTTAATACATTAGTATTAAAGGCTGTACCTGCTTTAAAAGCTAAGGTTTTTTTATTAATCTGTGTTTTTATCACTAGTACTCTTGGTGTTCTGTTATCAAATTGGTTGATGACAAGCAATATGGCTAGTGCTAATTTTTACAGGACTGATTTTTTGCAACCTGCTCCTACTCAACCACTAGATTCTTACGACTATTTTGGCAAACTGCTGAGTCCTCAAGAAGCAGCACAAATTGTTACCAGTAAGGGACTCGATGCCAATGACCCTATTTCTTACCAACGAGTCGGTGCTGTTAAAATTACCAAGGAATTAATCGCTCAAGGTGAAAACATATTCTTAAACCGTAAAATTGGCGATACATTTGGTCTGCAAGGAGTATTTGGTTTTGGACAAGGTATCAATAGAATATCGGATGAATTAAGTATAGCAATTGCTAATTTACAAGGTCAGTCAACAACAAACCTAAAAATTACCCTTCAGAAAGATTTAACTCTGGGCAGTCGAACGTTTCGGAGCGGGACTGTTATTCCTACTGGTTTAAAAATTCAACAGGGAAAGGTTGTTCCATTAGGAAATACTCCGAATGGTGACTTTACCTGTGCGCTCTGTCATGCAACCCTTTCTAATGATGGCAAAATCCTTGCGGGAGTCCCCAATGGTGAAATTGCTATTCCGTTTTTTATTGCCTTGGCGCCAAATACAGCTGCAAGCTTTGCACGGGCAAACTTCAATCCTCTCGACCCACAATATAAAGGCAATGGTAAAACGATTATTGACAGTAAAGGTAATAAAGTTGAACTACCCGATCCAGAAAAGTTTGAAAAAGCCTTTGACGATGCAGTTTTAGATTTACCGTCCGGTCATTTCGAGAGTTCACCAGATGGGATTAGAAACACAACTCAAATCCCCAGCGTTTTCACGTTTAAGAATCAGCCTTACGCATTCTCAGGAAATTTTGCCGTAGGTCCCTTTGCTGGATTGAGTTCTATCAACAATGGTGTTCATTCTTCAGAAATCAATATCTTGGCAGCTGCTCAACTTAGTGAGAAAACTCTTGGCATTGACCCAGAAGTTTATATTGGTACATTTCTTCAGAATGCTGCCGTTCCGAGTCTCCGTTTACCAGAAGGAACCATAGTAAAACCTTCGGAGTGGTTACGAGGAGTGATTGCAAAAAATCCGGAGCAAGCAGAACTAGAAGACCAAATACCTGCTCCAGGTACAGGAACTTATCCTAACTTGCAACCTAGTTTATTTACTTACAATGGTTTAGTTTTTAGTCCAAATACAGGAAAGACTGAAGACATTGCGAGCGGCACTTTCTTATTTGCTGCCAACGCGATGTCTGCCTTCCAAAATAGTTTAGTTCCACCTGCTAACCAGACACAAGAAAATTGGCAAGCTTTAAACAGCAATTCTGTAAAGCGTGGGGCAAAAGTCTTTGAAAGAGCGAATTGTGCAACTTGTCATATTCCACCCTTCTTTACTGACAACATAATTCACCCACTTGATAAAATCGGTGCAAACCCAGCGCGCGCTCAGTCTGGTTTGGCATTAGATAAATTGTTAGTGGCGCCTAAGTTATACACTTTTAATACCCCAGTTCCCACACCCGAATCAGCAGAAGTACTGGATGTACCAACACAAGGAATTTCCGATAACCCTACAACTCTTCCCAAAGGCATATTACCAAAAGGTGGCTACAAAACTGTTTCCTTGCGTGGACTGTATTTAAGCGCACCGTATTTACATGATGGTGGTGTAGCTGTACGGGCAGGAAGTTTGAAGGTTGACCCCAATGGTCGCTTCACAATTGTTGATAAAACTGGATTAGGTTTGACTGCTACTTTAAGCCAAGGTACTCCTGCCGATGCAGCAAGTAGCTTGCGTGCCTTAGTTGACCGTGAACTTCGTGCTAAAGTTGTGAAAGCCAACAAAGCTGACCCAAGTTTAGTGCGTAGTAATCTTGATGGTACAGGTCATAATTTCTATGTCGATAGGTCAGCTGGGTTTAATCCAAACCAGCAAACAGACCTGATTAATTTCTTACTCGCATTAGATGACGCTCCTGGAAGCTTTTAATTGAAATTGGGGGGTATATATATTTGCTCATTCTCTATGGGTAAACATATCCCCTCTGGCCCCAATACTGCTCGGTTAAGAGATTTTCTCGGAATTAATCCCCCTTGACCCCCACCCCGACACACAAACTTCTCTCCTCACGGCGCTGGCTTCTCTGTGCCTTTGTGGTAAATATAATTAGTTGTGGGTGTTTTTTCTGACACTTTGACTGCACAGGCAAGATGCCTGTGCTACAAGAGGGAGGTGTTATGGCAGGTGGAATAAAAATCGTGTTAACTTATGTGCTGGTGTAGTCTTTATATTAGAACAGCTAGCACTTTGATTAACCACTGCCTTATTTAATGGATAACTACTTACAACCGCAAGGTCTAACGGAGGAAGAAGCGATAAAGCGGCGTGCAGAAGGTTTGGGCAACAACGTGTTTCTGCAAACAAGCCGTTCGTACCGCCAAATTATAAACGAGAATATATTCAATTTCATTAATATCGTTTTCTTTGCGATTAGCGCTGTAATGATTCTACTACGCCGTTATAGCGATGCTTTTCTGGTTGTAGTTATTATTTCTAGCGGTGTTATTATCGCTGTTTGCCAAGAAATATGGGCGAAGCGCAAGCTTGACGAAATTGCTTTGCTTAACCGTCCTCATACTACTGTAATTCGCGAAGGTAATAAACGCGACATTGACCCTACAGAAATTGTTCAGGGTGATATTATAGTTCTTGCTGCTGGGGACCAAATTTTAGTTGATGGGGTTGTTGTTGGTGATGGTCGCATTGATGTTGATGAGTCTTTATTAACGGGTGAATCTGATTTAATATCCAAAGTCGCCCAAGATAATGTTTACTCTGGTACTATTTGTGTGAACGGCGCCGCTTGTTTTGAAGCTACAAAAGTTGGCACCGAAACGGTAGCATATAAACTAATGACTGGAGCGCGCGCTTTTCGTCACGTTTATACACCGCTACAGCAAGAAATTAACTTAATTATTAGAATATTACTACTACTTGCTTGCTATTTATGGATTTTAGTTGGCATTAGCTTTACTAGTCGCTCTTATACTTTAGCTGATATTGTTCAACATGCTGCTGTTGTTGCTGGCTTAGTTCCTAGTGGCTTACTAATCGCGATTACTTTAGCTTATGGTACAGCAGCAGTGAGAATGTTGGGTCAAGATGTCTTAATTCAACAAGCTAATGCAGTAGAATCACTTAGTCACGTAAATATACTTTGTTTAGATAAAACAGGAACACTAACAAGCAACCAAATAGAGTTACAGAAAGTTTTCCCAATTGGTATTAGTGAAAATGAACTAAGACAGAAATTAGGAGATTATGTAGCTAATACAACGGCGCCTAATCGTACTAGTGAGGCAATTGAGTCATCTTTTATTGGTAATAAACGCTCAACAAAAGCAGAAATACCATTTTCTAGCGCGCGTAAGTGGAGTGCAATTACTTTCGATGATGAACCACATGGTACTTTTATTTTAGGGGCGCCAGAAATTTTAGCAACTGTGGCGCCTCTACCAGAGTCAATAAATAATTACATCCAAGAAAACTTTGAACGAGGATTGCGAGTACTATTGTTCGCATATACAGAAAATTTGGATGTAATAAACGAAGAACCAGAAAAAATAGCTTTACCAAGTACACTCACACCTTTAGGTGTTATTGTCTTTAGTGATAAACTACGTGCCCAAGCAAGCGAAACACTACATTCATTCACTAAAGCAGGTATTGACCTAAAAATAATATCGGGAGATAACCCAGATACAGTTGCAGCACTCGCGAAACAAGCAGGGTTACGTGAAGATATTAATGTTGTATCGGGTTTAGAGTTAGCAATAATGGATGACTCTCAATTTGCGACAGCAGCAAAAACTTCTACTGTTTTTGGTCGTATTACCCCCGAACAAAAAGCCAGACTTGTACAAACACTACGTTTACAAGGTAATTATGTGGCAATGATTGGTGATGGAGTTAATGACGTATTATCTCTTAAACAAGCGTCTTTAGCTATATCAATGGAGAGTGGGTCGAAAGCAACTCGCAGCGTTGCCGATATAATTTTACTTAAAGACTCGTTTGCAGCATTACCATTTGCCTTTTTAGAAGGTCAAAGAATTCGTAACGGTATTCGTGACTCGCTAGCACTATTTATAGTTCGGGTATTTTGTGTCGCACTGCTTATTTTCTCAACAGGTATGGTAGCCAATAGCTTTCCACTACTAAACAAACATAGCGCACTACTAGCAATGTTTGGAGTAGGACTACCAACAGCAGTATTTCCAATATGGGCAAAACCAGGAGAAACAACTAAACATAGCAGTATGGTTCGCTCGTTGATGCATTTTACAATTCCTGCCACATTAACAATGACATTAGTTGCACTGTTAGTGTTCTTACTCTACCTCGTCAGAGCCGTTTTAGATTTACCACCAGGTCAAAACATTAACGACGTTGACTATACACTTCCCCGTACTGCTTTGGTAAGTATTCTTGTTTTGTGCCATTTATTTTTACTTCCCTTTCTCAAACCTCCAACACGACTTTGGGTTGCCGCAGAACCTTTGAGTAATGATTGGCGTTACACTATTGCTGCATCTATATTGTTTGTAGTATATATGTTAGTTCTAACGCTGCCACCATTCCGCCGCTTTTTTGAACTAGCTGTGTTAAGCTGGCAAGATTGTTTATTCTTAGTTTTAGTAGCATTTGAGTGGTGTTTTATACTAAGAGCAGTATGGCGTTCTAAATTCTTTAACCGTTTTCTAGGAGTCGATTTAAGCTAGGTGTTGCAGGTAATCTTATGAAAGAAGAATCAACAAATGTCACACCTGATTATCCAGTACGAATATGGGAATTACTTTTAATTCTGCTGGGAGCATTAGGATTGGTAGGTACCGCTTTAGTTGGAGTTGCAACAAAAACACTAACTAATGTACTAACTCCAGCACGAGCAGAAGCAATTGCTCAAAGCTTATTCGATTATCAGATACCTGGTGGCGCCAAAGGAGTTGCTGGTTTAAACTTCGGCGCCAAAAATATCGCTATCATCACAAGTAAAACGAGTCCACCAGATGTAACACTCTTCGTTAGTAAAGTCCCTGTAGTACAGTCACCAGATGAAGACAGAGTTAACTTAGACGATACACTCCAAGAAATTTTTCAGGGTGACTTTATTCCAACTGACTCTAAAATTGAGAACAAACTGCTATGTGGAAAAACCATTCCTGTCTCAGTTCAAAACGGAAAACAAATATTTGACGAACAAGCTACACCCGTCCCCGCAATTCGCTATCTAATCAAAATCACTGATAATGGTGTAGAAAGAAATGTCAGTATCATTACTAACGGCGAAAACGCTCAAGATAAAATCGAAAAAGTCTTTGACTCGCTACGATGTCGCTTTGAACCATGAAATTGAGTGCTGAGTGCTGAGTGCTGAGTGCTGAGTGATAACTCCTAAATTATAATTCTTGACTATTAACTCCTAATTCCTAGCCATACTCAGCACTCAGCACTTCTTAGTTACTCAGCACTCAGCACTTTCTACTCAGCACTTCTTAGTTACTCAGCACTTTCTACTCATTACTGATGAGGGGTGTCTACCCTCTCCCCATACTCTTCGTTTAAAACGTACTATTTTCGATCTAGATAAAAAAATTAATACTGAAAAGCCTACGCCTACAGCAATTAATTTTCTGGGTAGGAATGCAAAATCAAACCAAATCAGTAGCTTTATGGATACATTACTCAGTTCTGGTCAGTAACTCTGTATCCCTACTTAGCCTGCTTTACCAAATCTTAATCTAAATTTACTTAGATTTTAACTCTAAAGCTGTTAACTTATTACTAATTCACTTTTTGCTGCAACATTTGAACCCCTGTGCGCTCCCGGTATTTACGGGGGTGTGCTGGGGATTATTTTTTGGGGAAGAGGCAAAGAGGCAAGTGTTTGTTTTATATTTTTGTTTTCCCCAAAATACGGCGCCTTGTAGTTATGAACAACGACTTGAATCAAATTGATACCATTAAATCGTTTTTACTTACAGAAGTACAAAAGAATGCAAATTCTATTGATAGCGACAGTAATGAACTTTTTCTAGCTCTACGAGGGTTGGGAAATTTAGATGTACTCGCACTGCGTTTACCTCGTGCTTGGGGTGGAAAGGAAGTAGAAGAAGTTGAGTATGGTATATTTCAAGAACTTGTTGCTCGTTATAGTGGCGCCTTAGCTTTTTTACAAACTCAACATCAAAGTGCTGTCGGGATGTTGGTAAACAGCAGTAATAGTAAGTTGCAGTCGAAGTATTTACCGCGTGTGAGTAAGGGTGAGGTTTTGTTGGGTGTGGGTTTTTCACAGTTACGACGCGAAGGTACACCGCTTATTTCTGCTGTATCTGTTGAGGGTGGGTATGTTTTAAATGGGGTTGTTCCTTGGGTGACGGGTTGGGGCGTTTTTCACGAGTTTATTGTGGCTGCTACGTTAAGCGATGGGAGTGCTTTGTTTGGTATGGCGCCTTTTATGGAAGAGTTTTTACCACAGAGACACGGAGAACACAGAGGAGAGATTAGTGTTGGTGCGGTTGTTGATTTGGCTGCTATGCCGTCTACTAATACTGTGGAGGTTGTTTTTAGTAATTGGTTTTTGGCTGCGGAATGTGTGGTGTTTATTAAACCTCCTGGTTGGATTCATGAACAAGATAAGAGTAATGTTTTAAAATCTACTTTCTTGGCTACGGGATGTGCGCTTGCTGGTTTAGATATTATTGAGGTGGCTGCACACAAGAAAAATTTATCCTTTATTACCAATGCTTATATCTCGTTACAGGATGAGTTGAATGATTGCCGTGCTACTATTCGTGATGCGTTAGTAAATAAAGATATTGATTTTGCACGAAAGTTAGAGTTACGTGCTTGGGCTATTGAATTAACTACACGCATTGCTCATGCTGCTATTACTGTTTCAAGCGGCACCGCAAATTATAAGCACCATAATGCACAACGTATTTACAGAGAAGCATTAATATGTACTGTCACTGGACAAACACGCGATGTCATGGCAGCAACCCTAGAAAAATTAACAAAACCCGTAACACAGGCAGCACATGTAGCACAGGCATCTTGCCTGTGCAGTGACAACAATATAATTCATCTAAGCCACATCATCAATAACAACATTCCCCAATGGCAAGGCGACCCACCTGTAAAATTTACACCTGTCGCACAAATTGAAACCCACGGTTACTTTTTACGCGAACTAACAATTGGTGAACACAGCGCTACTCACATGAATGCACCAGTCAGTTTCTATAAAGACGGCGCCAGCATTGACCAATACCCAGCAGAATCATTATTAGCATCAGCAGTTGTAATTGATATCAGTACACAAGCGACTATTAACCCCGACTACACGCTGAGTATCTCTGATATCTTAGACTGGGAACAACAACACGGTAAAATACCTCATGAATGCGTTGTGTTATTAAATACAGGATGGTCGAAAAAATGGCATGATGCTAGCGCTTTTATGTGTGAAGACGCAAATGGTAACATGCATTTTCCTGGGTTTGGCGCCGAAGCAACAAAGTTTTTACTTAGAGAGCGGCAAATAGCAGGCGTAGGAATTGATACACATGGTGTTGATGGTGGTCTTGATACAACGTTTACTATTAATCGCATGGTTTTAGAAAAACCCCGCATTGTTTTAGAGAATTTGACTAACTTGGATAAATTACCTGCGCGCGGATTTAAAATTGTAGTGGCACCTTTATTATTGCAAAAAGGTTCAGGTTCACCAGTTGGAGTTCTAGCAATATTGCCATAGAAATGCTTTCTTGCCGGGAGCATCCCAATTTGGAATAATTATGTCATGAGTCGCGAACGAAGGGCGCATCTTAATTATGTCATACAATACTACAATCCTTCGCCCTGTATACTACAGAATCATTGAAAGACGAGGTAACGGTTGTAGCTCTTAAGCATGGTACACCTTTTATTAATTTATTTAACGCTCCTTTATTAGTAGATGATGATTTATTTGCAGCTTTCGATACCTCAATGAAAAAGGTAGCTATTGAACTTTTCCGTATTAATGGAGGTAAGCAGGGTTATTACATAGCTAACATTCTTGATAAAAAGTATTATTACTGTGGTACTGAATGGCAAAATGTAAAAAATCAGCTATTAGAACTAGGTATTGGTAGACGTGACCCAGTAAATATATAACTGTAAGTTATTTACCTGAATAATATTTAAGTAGGCTATCTTTTAAAAATTTATGAGTAGAGAAAAGCTTTTAACTATTAATGCTGCCAGCAGCACATCGATTTTAAGAATTATTCCAAGTTTGCCAATTACTTCTAGTCAAAAAGCATCGTGGAATGGAATTCAACTTGGTTATTACCAACATTCTGCCGCATTTGAAACGCCTGAGCATTGCTTTCCACAACATTTCATTACTATTCACCTTAATCATACCACAGTTGTAAAAGAGCGAATGCTAAATGGTCGTTCTCAATGTGATCATTTCAGAAATGGCGATATTTGTTTGACACCTGCAACGGCGCCTGTATCAGTCCGCTTATACGATTCATCTCAAGTAATACATCTGTATATTGAGCCGACATTTATGACTGGGATAATAGCTGAAGTTGGTGATGTTGATCGGATTGAAGTTGTGCCACAGTTCAAGTTGAATGACCCGCTTATTTACCAAATTGGCATAGCTTTAAAGGCAAAACTTGAGTCTAAGGGATTATGGGATCGTCTCTATACAGAGTCAATGGCAACAGCAATTTCTGCTCAAATATTACAAAATTACACAATACAAAATTTTAAAATCCGAAGTTATAATGATGGATTATCGCAAGCTCGATTACAACAGGCGACAGAATACATTCATGAACATTTAGCACAAAATCCTAGCCTGACCGTAAATTCACTCCAGAAGGAAACAGTTTTGAATTACCGATTCAAGCAATCCTATATTAGTTGTAAAACTTATTCTTTTCTTTCTTTACGCTATGAAGCTACCTTTGTGGTTCGTTATTAAACCATGAATTTTATTGAATTTTATCAAGCGCCCAAGCAACAAAGTTCTTACTTAGACAATTTGGAGAGACTAGTGTAAAAATTGACATATATGGTGTTGGTGGTCTTTATACGACGTTTATTATTAATCGGATGGTTTTAGATAAACCCCGTATTGTTTTAAAAAATTTGACGAATCTAGATAAATTACCTCCGGGCGGATTTATAATTGTGATGGTGCCAATGCTACTATGCTCCCGTTGAGGTTTTCCTGTAGGAAGCTTTCCAAGTTAGAACACTAGACGAACCTGCTCTTACTCAAGTTGTGGAAGCGTTGCTTGCGATAACGCGAGATACCTAATCCTTAAAAGTTTTCTGCGAGGCAACTCAAATCTATTAAAACCCTACAGATGATCTGAAATGAAGTGGCTTTTTATTCTCATTGAAGTATTAGTTGGAATTGTTGGATTTGGAGCAATTTGTCAGGCATTTGCCACAAGCCGAGATCGCCGAAGATTTTTGCCACCTGGAAAATTAATTGAGATCAATGGCAATAATTGGCACTATCAAATTATGGGCGAAGGTCACCCGACAGTCATTATGGATAGTGGGACTGGAGGTACTCACTTAGATTGGCAACTCGTGCAGCCTGAAGTTGCTAAGTTTACGAGGATTTTGACTTACGACCGAGCAGGCTATGGCTGGAGTGATTTAAGTTCAAAACCACGCACCGCAAAACAAGTCGTTAGTGAATTGCGACAACTTTTGAGAGAAGCTGAAATTGAGCCACCTTATGTCTTGGTGGGAATGTCTTTAAGTGGTTTATTCAGTCGCTTATTTGCCTACGACTATCCAGAAGAAGTGGTTGGAATGGTTTTAGTAGATGTAGCTCATGAGAAAATGTACTCAGAGGCGCCAACCAAGTGGGTTGAATTGAATAAACGACTTGAATGGCTGTCGATTTATGTGTTGCCAATCATGGCACGAATTGCTTTATTTCGTTTGCTTGTCATTTTTGATCGTTTACCTCTGGCGGCTGGTTTATTCCAAAAATTGCCATCTTCAATACAACCTTTTGCTAAAGCAATCTACTCCCAAACCTTATTTTGGAAAGCCTTTACTCAGGAATCATCTGCGGTATCAGTTAGCCTGAACCAGGTAGAGATTGCACGCAAGACAAAGCCATTTCCTAAGATTCCTCTAATTGTATTGTCGGCTGGAAAACCAGACTTTGACATCACACAGGAGATGCGTCAAAAACTGCAAGAATTACACGCAGAGCTAGCCAATGAGTCGTCCCAAGGAGTTCACATTGTTTCCCATAATAGTGGACATGTAATCCAACTTGATGATCCAAAATTAGTTATTGATGCAATTCGTCAAGTGGTTGAGAAAGTGCGTTGTAGTAAGTAGATGTTGCCAATATTCTTGATAAAAAGTCTTATTACTGTGGCACTGAATGGCAAGATGTAAAAAATAAGTTATTAGAACTGGGTATTGGTAGACGCGACCCAATAAATATATAATTTCATTACTGACATAAAAATTACTCTCTTGGCATGAAACAAGAGAGCAAAAAATAGAATATGAGGAATCAAACGTAAATATGTAGAATAAGTAATAAACTTTAAATATACCCGCTCTGGACAGCTACCCAATACCTACCAGTATCTATATACCCTGAAGCACCAGCAATAACCCGCTTCTGTCATTAAATCTCATTACTGGTTGATAGCTTCATAATATAAGCTGCAACAACTCAACACACATGACAAAAGTCACTATTAAACTAGTCAAAAAGTCATACCTTTAAGACTTATGCAATTGGAATACAGAAAGGGTGCCATCAGTCACGCACCGGAAGCATATGGCAAAATATATTGACGATTTGTAAAATTCGAGCGAAACTAAATGCTGTATCAGTGTACTACCTTTTTGGAGTTATAAATTATGGCTGCTACCTTCACTTGTCGTAATTTCATCAACGGTAAATGGTTAGATAACACTGACAATAGGCTGCAAAGTATTAACCCAGCGTCTAAAAATGAAATTGTCGCTACTTTTCCTCGTTCTACCTACGAAGATGTCAACTCTTCGGTAATTGCAGCACGCAATGCTTATAAAAACTGGCGCCTAGTTCCTGCACCTGCGCGCGCTGAGTATGTATTCAAAGTTGGCGAGTTATTACTGACTCACAAAGAAGAGTTAGCACAATTAATTAGTCGCGAAATGGGTAAACCGCTAACCGAAGCGCGCGGTGATGTCCAAGAAGGTATCGACTGTGCTTTTTATAGTGCTGGGGAAGGGCGCCGTTTATACGGGCAAACGACTCCATCCGAAATGCCTAACAAGTTCGCAATGACCGTTAGAACACCAATAGGTGTATGCGCTTTAATTACTCCGTGGAATTTTCCTATTGCTATTCCTTGTTGGAAAGCGATGCCAGCATTAGTCTGTGGTAACACTGTTATTTTAAAACCTGCTGAAGATACACCCGCTTGTGCAACAAAGTTAATTGAGATTTTTGAGAAAGCTGGTTTTCCACCTGGTGTTGTTAACTTGGTGCATGGTATTGGGGAAGAAGCAGGTAAAAGTTTAGTAGAACATCCCGACGTTAACTTAGTCTCGTTTACTGGTTCTTCTCAAACAGGTTCGCTAGTTGGAGAAATTTGTGGGCGCCTCCATAAACGGGTATGTTTAGAGATGGGAGGCAAAAATGCTCAGATAGTTATGGAAGATGCTGATTTAGAATTAGCACTTGATGGCGCCGTATGGGGAGCATTTGGTACAGCAGGACAACGATGTACCGCAACAAGTCGTCTCATTTTACACCGCGATATCAAAGCCAAATTCACAGAAATGCTTAAAGAGCGTGCGAGTAAATTACGCTTGGGTGCTGGTTATGACACAAATACAGAAATTGGACCCATTATTAATGACAAGCAACTTCAACAAGTCAGAATATATATGGATATTGCTCGCTCTGAAGGCGCCTCTATATTAATAGGTGGTGGAATAGCTAATGAAGGTACACTCAAAGAAGGCTACTTTTTCCAACCAACTATATTAGATAACGTCACACCAAATATGCGCGTAGCTCGTGAAGAAATATTTGGCCCAGTAGTCGCATTAATCGAAGTAAACTCATTTGAACAAGCAATAGATATACTCAACGATACAAACTACGGTCTTTCATCTTCTATATATACCCGTGATGTTAACCGCGCGTTTGCAGCAATGCGTGATATTGAAGCAGGTATTACTTATATTAACGGGCCAACTATAGGCGCCGAAGTTCATTTACCATTTGGAGGAGTCAAACAAACAGGTAACGGACATCGCGAAGCAGGAAACGCTGCTATAGATACATTTACCGAATGGAAAACTGTATATGTAGATTTTTCAGGAAGCTTACAACGCGCGCAAATTGATAACCGCGATTAATATATTACGCCAAGAAACCGGGTTTCTGTCCTGTCATTGATAAAGATTATGGTTTGGGTCTAACCAAACAATATAAAAAACGTTTTCTATAAAAAACCCATGAACTCGACCATGTTCATTTGAAGAGATTTGAAACTGGTAAGCTGAACCAACAATTTCCTCTTCATTCGGTATCCCGAACCCATTCGGTTCGGTTGTATCTACCCACCTAATTAAATGGCACCTGAGACTTTTACTACGATTATTGATAATCTCTGGAACTGTTAGCTTTGATAAATCTCGCAATCTCAACAGTAAACATTCAAAATATCTAAAATCTTTATCATTAAATAAAAATTTTTGATTATCATTTTCAAAATACCGAAAAGAGAAACTAATTCCTTGCGGTATCTCCACTGCTATTCGTTTTATATCAGAGGTCGATGCTCTATTTCGAGTATCTGTTTTTTTCGGTTTTTTAGGCGGCACGTTTACTGTAAAAATTTCTCATCGAGTCTTTATTAATAATCGCATGAGACGGTTCATCTCTAGCGACACCTTTGCGAGCGTATAACCAAGGGTCTTCACGAGTCGTCATCAATTCTAACTCATAACCATCGCAAATAAAATATTCTTCTGTTATATCCTCTAGGAATTCTTCTAGCTGTGGTGGAAATTCAGGTTTCTGCACTTCTTTAAGAATTGGCTTCCACCCAAATTCCTTATACTTGTGAAATAACCAAGGAATAACTGGCCCATGTACCCAAGCTTCAAAGTCATCATCAAATAACGGAGTATCGTAAATTCCCAAATGCCAAGCTTGAGCATAATATACTAATTTCTGTAGCTTCAGGTTACTTATAAATGAACCTGTATCGTTAGCTACATATATAAAGTAATCTACAATCGCATCTACAGTTGTAATCGACATTGCCCTTATTCTATATAATTTTTTAACTCTCAAATTTATTATAGTGTTAGCGTATCAGTAACGGCGCCTACATAACAGAAACCTGGTTTCTACGAAAAATCTTTATTTCTATTACATGCTATCAACAAGAAACCAGGTTTCTTATGATACTATTGTTCTAAAATAACTAGCCAGGAGGGTTTATTATGACCTTCATTAACCCTAAAACAGATTTTGCCTTTAAAAAAATCTTTGGTTCCAAGCAAAGTAAAGACATTCTGATAGGTTTTCTCAATGCAATTTTGTATCAAGAGAAACCTGTTATTTTAGATTTACAAATTCTTGACCCTTATCAGGCGCCACGCATAAAGGGTATCAAAGATTCCTACTTAGATGTAAAGGCTACAATAACAGGAAATAAAACCGTTATCATTGAGATGCAGGTTTTAAATGTGTTAGGTTTTGATAAGCGAGTGCTATACGATGCAGCGAAAGCCTTTTCAATACAGCTTAGAGTTGGCGAAGATTATACACTATTAAACCCAGTAATAGCTTTGACAATTACTGACTTTGATATGTTTGAAAACAGTAGTAAAGTTATATCCCGTTATAAGTTGAAAGAAAAAGATGATTTAACAGATTATAGCGATGATATTGAACTTGTATTCGTTGAATTACCTAAATTTAATAAACAACTTCCAGAACTAGAAACTTTATCAGATAAGTGGTTATATTTCCTGAAAGCAGCAAACACACTCCAGTCAGTTCCTCCTTCTATGGAAGAAGTGCCAGAAATAAATCATGCATTTGAAGTTGCTAGAGAGAGCAAGTTAACTAGAAAAGAGCTAGAAGTGCTTGAGAAACGAGAAATGTTTCTTCATGATAGCAAAAACGCTATTTTGAAAGCACGACAAGATGGAGCTAAAGAAAAAGCGATTGAAATTGCACGCTCGCTTGTTGGCATTTTAGATGTACAAACCATTAGTCAAACTACAGGGTTAAGTGTAGCAGAAGTTGAACGACTACAGAATTAAAAATTAATAAAAAATATTTAATACTAATGAATCAAAATAAACAAAAATCAACAACTATAAAGAAACCTAAGCGACCTGATGAGGTTCCCGCAGAAATTTTGGAACAATTAAATTCTGGCATACGTGAAAGTGCAAATTTAGCTGAGACTCTTGCAGTAGATTTTGCCGCTTTAATAATTCACATCGTACCAGAAATTTCTAATGATGCGGACAGATATTTTAAGCCATCTGAAGGCATAACTAAAAGAATGGCGGTTGCAGGAGAACTTCTTTTAAAATATTTAGGAGAAAAGGAACTTCCAAATCTTGTATTGCATCATAGTGATACAGTTAGAGGCTGGGCTGCATACATGATTGCGAAGATTCCTGATATTAGCTTATCTGAAAGACTTAGCTTAGTTCGACCGCTTGCCGATGATAATCACTTTGGTGTCCGTGAATGGGCGTGGTTGGCTTTACGTCCCCATATTACTGTTAATATACACAATGCTGTAGAACTAATGACGGGTTGGGTAGCAGAAAGCTCGGCTAATATAAGAAGGTTTGCGATTGAAAGTACCAGGCCGCGCGGTGTTTGGTGTACTCATATCCAAGAACTCAAGAAAAATCCAGAAATCGGACTTCCAATATTGGAACCAGTAAAAGCAGATACCTCACGTTATGTTCAAGATTCTGTAGGGAATTGGCTTAATGATGCTGGCAAACAGCAACCAGATTGGGTACACTCGGTTTGTAAGCGTTGGCAGCAAGAAAGCAACGCAAAAGAAACTGCACGTATATGTTCGCGAGCTTTACGAAATTTCAAGGTTTTGTAAGCATGTGCGGTGCTATAAAATCTGGCGCCAAATCATGAATTGTATCTCTCTTTACCACGGAGACACAGAGACGCAGAGAGAAGAGTTAATTTACATCTTGTAACTTCTATTTTCAGTCCATTAAAATGGACTTAAGCTAATACATCTTGCAGCATTCAAGGGCAAGCCGAAAGAAACCGGGCTTCTTGCCAAAAATGTTGCGATAAAACGTTGATTTCTCGTACAGAAGCCCGGTTTCTGGACTTGGTGCAAGATAAGAGCTATGGGTTTTAAGCCTAGGCAGGTTTAAGTGTGAATGTTATCAATCTGTTATTTTCGTGACAGAATGAAAATAATACTTGTCGTAAAAATAACTAAATATATATTTAGTTAAATATACAAGCAATGTTAAGTATACCTGTAAAAAGACCATTGCCACGTTCGCCTAAGTTGTTGACTTCTTTACCAGGACCACGTGCGAAGATGTTAGTGGAACGTGACCATGCTGTAACGTCACCTTCTTATACCCGTGATTATCCGTTAGTTGTTGCACGCGGTGAGGGGTGTATGATTGAGGATGTTGATGGTAATGTGTTTTTAGATATGACGGCAGGTATTGCTGTTACTTCAACTGGTCATTGTCATCCTGATGTTGTGGGGGCAATTCAAGACCAGTCAGCAAATTTACTGCATATGTCTGGTACTGATTTTTACTATGAACCAATGATTGAATTGGCGGAAATGCTTGCAGAAAAGGCGCCTCTTCACAGTAAAGCTAAGGTATTTTTTAGTAATTCTGGTGCAGAGTCTAATGAAGGCGCCATTAAACTTGCGCGTTATTATACTGGTCGTAATTTAATTGTGGCATTTTTAGGCGCCTTTCATGGACGCACTTATGGAGCAATGTCTTTGACTGGTTCCAAAACTGTACAACGAGCAAATTTTGGTTCTTTATTACCAGGAGTTACTCACATACCTTACGGTACACACACAAGTTTAGATTATTTAGAACAGTTATTTACAACGATACTGCCACCTAATGAAGTTGCGGCAATTATAGTGGAAGCTATACAAGGTGAAGGTGGATATATTGTTCCTGAAGATGGTTTTTTACAGCGTATTCGTGAAATATGTAATAAACACGGTATTTTGATGATAGTCGATGAGGTTCAGTCAGGAATGGGACGAACTGGAAAATTGTTTGCTATCGAACATTGGCACGTGGCGCCAGATATTATTACAACAGCAAAAGGTATTGCTAGCGGTTTACCTCTGAGCGCCATTATTGCCCGTAGCGAAATTATGACATGGAAACCTGGTTCACACGCTACTACATTTGGTGGAAACCCAGTTGCATGTGCTGCGGGTATTGCAACATTACGGTTACTTGATCAAGGGTTGATGGATAATGCAACTCGAATGGGAGAATTATTACAAACTGGTTTATTTAAATTACATCAAAGTTACGGTCAAATTTCTAGACCACGTGGGAAAGGGTTGATGGTAGCAGTAGATATTTTAGATGCAGAGGGCAATTTGAGTACATATAAGCGCGATGCTATTCTCCAAGCTGCTTTTCATCACGGGTTACTATTACTAGGTTGCGGTAAAGCTGCTATTCGTTTTTGCCCGCCATTGGTTATTGATGCTGAACAAATTCAAGTTGCCCTGGAGACGCTCGTAATAAGCACTTCAGTGCTTTCCTCACACAAGCACTGAACTCCCTATAAAATAAACAAATGATACATCCTATAGATATTACACATTTTTGGAACACTCTCTGGCGCCAATATTTTACCAGAGTCAGCTACGCACGTGTATATCAAGAAATGATAACAAACGCTCAATCCACAGTTGCCAACGACCATATTGCATTCCGTTCACTGCGCTTAAATATAGATAAAGTCAATTTGGGTATAAAATTATTTGAGCCAATGCTACGTGCATTTGGTTACGAAGCAGCAGACGAGTACTTTTTTCCAAATAATCTTTACGCGCGTTATTATCGTCACCCTCAACAAAAAGAATATGATTTACCAAAGTTGTTCATTAGCGAATTAATAGTAGAAAAGCTACCACCTGATATAGCGACATTAATATATGACACAGTAAAAGGCGCCAACATAAAAGATATCAACTTTGAAATGGCGCCGTCTTGTGACCCCACACAAATATTTACTCGTCCTTGGCAACCTCCATCTCGTTCGGTCGTAGAAAAAGTCAACGAAGTGAGTCAATATGGTGCATGGGTACTTCTGCACGGGTACGCAGTCAACCACTTTACAGGATATGTTAACCGTCAAAACACTCCCCAATATCCAGATATAGAGTCTACTGCAAACGCTTTAGCTTCTTTAGGTGTTCCAATGAAAGCGGAAATAGAAGGTTCTGTAAATGTAGGTTTGCGACAAACAGCAACCCAAGCAGTTACAGAATTAGTTACTGTAGTAGATGAAACCGAGCAAGAGATTTTAATTCCTTGGACTTACGCTTACTATGAAATTGCCGAGCGGTATATGGTAGAGATTGACGGTCAGCGAATACTGTTCGATGGGTTTCTTGGTGACAGTGCCAAACAGCTATTTGAAATGACCAAATTTCATAAATAGTGCTGAGTTCTGAGTTCTGAGTGCTGAGTGAGGAATTAGAATACTCAGCACTCAGCACTTTCAACTCAGCGCTATTTACTACTAGCCTATCGACTAAGGGGAGATGGCGCCAAAAAACGTTAATATTAAAGTAGAGCTTATTTTGCCAAAACGAGGATGCTATTAACGTGTTATCTACACTCCTAGCCGACTTTCGCATTATATTCGAGCGTGACCCTGCTGCGCGCAACTGGTTAGAAGTAATGTTTTGTTACCCCGGTTTGCAAGCACTGCTCTTTCATCGACTTGCACATCGATTATACCGTCTAAATATTCCCTTTATCCCGCGCTTTATGTCGCACATTGCCCGCTTTTTAACGGGTATTGAGATACATCCCGGCGCCACAATTGGGCAAAGTGTATTTATCGACCACGGTATGGGTGTAGTAATAGGTGAGACAGCAATAATCGGTAATTATGCGCTGATTTATCAAGGTGTTACGCTTGGTGGTACTGGTAAGCAATGCGGTAAACGTCACCCAACTATTGGTGAAAACGTTGTTGTTGGTACTGGCGCCAAAGTTTTGGGTAATATTGAAATTGGTAACAACGTTCGTATCGGTGCTGGTTCTGTAGTACTACGCGATGTTCCTTCAGATTGTACTGTAGTAGGTATTCCTGGACGTATAGTATATCGCTCTGGTGTGCGCGTAAATCCACTAGAACATGCTAGCCTACCCGATGCTGAAGCCCAAGTAATTCGAGCATTAGTAGACAGACTCGAACAACTCGAACAACAAGTAATAGAGTTGAAAAAAGCACAAAACAAAGACTTGGTGCCAGACAATGTGCCCGCATTTGCCTACGCAGGTATAAATAACCATCAAACATTTGATGACTCAGAAACTAGTATGGGGGAATCCTGTCGTCTCAACAATAAAATAATCGAACAATTTCTCGACGGTTCAGGAATTTAAAGACTTGTAGCACAGGCATCCCTGCCTGTGTAGTATTAACCAAGTCATACACAGGGCGCCATTCTCTACTACTTGCATATTTAACGATTTAAGATTAATATCATTTATACAATTCCTTAGCATTCCACAAAATTGGGAGCTAAACCCAGATAATTTAGTTGCACAAAATGCTCTTGTTAAGATTTTAGAAGCCACTAATGATTATAATCTAATTAGTGTGATTATGCATAACTTGTTAGAAATTAACTTTGATTTTCAACCTGTTATCAAAATATTATCTCACAAGTTAGCATCTGAATTAGAAGATGTTCGCCTAATTTGCGCGTTTTATCTAGCCAAACTAGATGTTGATAATCAAGCAGCGAAACAAACTCTAATTGAAATTATTACAAAGACAGAAAATTCACGTCTTGATAATAGAGCTTTTAGATATCTCCTGCAATTTTATCCAAACCATAAAGATACTGTTGCTGTTTTAACTGCAACACAAAAACTTCATGAAAATAGAGGCTTCTACGATGTTGCTAAAAATATTGATGCCAGTGCTTCAAGGTATAATAACTGTATTGATGCTTTAATTTTTAGTATACAGGAAAGTCTGAATAAAAATGATTGCTACAACGCTATTTATCTACTAGAATATCTTGATTTAAGAAGTAATGCATTAGAACGTGATAGAGTAATTACTACTTTAATCGTGTTTCTACAAAAAAATCGAGGTGACAATATTTGTCTTAGTGCTGCTGATGCTCTTTTAAATATAGATCCAGGTAATGAGACAGCAATTAATATTCTTTTTGAAGTATTAGAATTTAATCGCTGTGAATGGGCTTGTGAAAGAACTAAAAATATTTTATTACAAGCTGGTCGCTACCATCACCAAGTTGTTGATAAATTAATTGATTTAGCTTCGTCAGAAAAATTTTTCCATTCAGATAATATGTCTCAGGCTTTTAGATACTTAGAATCAATCAAAGACAATCAAAATTATACTTATGTACTTGATACAATGATGAAATCTTATCTAGAATTGTTTCAAAACTCTTTGGCGCCGGAATACGAAGAAAAATATAGTATTAGTCCTTGCCAATATTTCTCTTATAACTCTCAGCTTATAGAACTATCTGAGAAATTAACCTGTGTCTTACAACCTCAACACTTGCCACAATTTGTTAAAAGCTTGAAAAGTCATTTAAATAAATCTACTTATAATAATACTTCTTATCGCTATGAAGCTATTTATAACCTAATTTACCATTGTGCCCAAAACATGAGTTATGTTGATTTTTGTCATGCTTGGCAACATTAAAGCAAGTACAACTCGTAGCGGCGCCGTCTCAAGTTGTTTTAAGTAGCTAAAATAATAGTGACTCCCCAAGTCAAGAAGGTGAAATAAAATGGTACAAACGCCCTCTAAACCTTTGACGCTAGAAGAGTTTCTGCAACTTCCAGAAACTGAACCTGCAAGCGAATATATTGATGGTCAAATAATTCAAAAGCCAATGCCACAGGGAGAACACAGCACTATTCAAACTGAACTAGCTAGTACTATTAATATAGCCCTCAAACCTCAAAAAATAGCGCGTGCTTACACAGAGCTTCGCTGTACATTTGGTGGACGCTCAGTTGTACCCGATATTAGTGTATTTACATGGGAGCGAATACCCCGTCAACCTAATGGTCGAGTGCAAAATATCTTTTCTATAGCACCCGACTGGACAATTGAAATTTTGTCACCCGAACAGAGCCAAACGAAAGTTACGAAGAATATATCTCATTGTTTAAAGTATCAAACAAAAATGGGTTGGCTAATCGACCCAGGTGAAGAGTCTGTATTAATATATTTACCTGACCGATTGGTAGAAATTTTTGATGAGAAAGACCAGCTACTTCCTGTACCATATGAGGCTAATACATTTCACTTAACTGTAGGTGAGTTATTTGGCTGGTTGATGGAATAATTTTTATTTAAGATAAAATCAATTATTTATGGTTATCTTGTGGGATGGGCATCCTTGCCATTGGCGTCAAGTTAAGGCTGGCGCCCAT
>ERZ1066120.737-NODE-737-length-26480-cov-6.982289_pt1 | contig 26480 bp, 26 predicted proteins | sample MGYA00382767_ERZ1066120 | MGnify/ENA primary metagenome ERZ1066120 (study PRJEB33369, sample SAMEA5778350) | biofilm metagenome | biome: Industrial cooling water; feature: Water cooling tower basin; material: Biofilm | place: United Arab Emirates | collected...
TATCGTGCTGCGAAGGCAGCATCGGGTCGGTGGCGATTTCGGCGCGTCCGATGCGCGTCACGATGTCCTGAATTTCGTTGGGAAACTCTTTGAGCAGCGTTTTTTCCAGCGAAGTCGAACGTTCGACAGCAGTTTCGATGCTCATCGAAGGCGGATAGCCCGCACCAATGGCGATGGCGCCTTCGTCGAGCGTGGGCAAAAACTCGCTTCCCAATCGCCCGAACAAACTCGCGCACATCACGAAGAACACGACGGCGCCGCCCGTGACCCACCACTTATGGCCGAGCGCCCAACGCAACGACGGCTCGTAGCCTTTGCCCGCAACGGTGATGATGGGCGATTCTTTTTCCGATTTGACGCGCAAAAAGTAGGCGCACAGCGCGGGAATGACGGTCATGGAAAGCAAAAGCGCGCCCACGAGCGCCATAATCACGACCATTCCCATCGGGCGAAACATTTTGCCTTCGATGCCCACAAGCGACAAAATCGGCAGATAGGCGGCGATGATAATCATCTCGCCGAACTGCGAGGCTTGGCGCACTTCGACTGCGCCTTCGTAAATCTGCTCCAACCGCTCGTCTTCGGTCAGGTCGCGGCCCAGTTCATGCCGCATATGCGCCAGACGGCGCACGCAGTTTTCGACGATAATCACCGCGCCATCCACGATAAGGCCAAAGTCAACGGCGCCCAAACTCATCAGGTTCGCGCTCACATTGAAATACCTCATGCCGATGATGGCAAAGAGCATGGCGAGTGGAATCGCCGCCGAGACAATCAAGCCCGCGCGCAGTTGCAGCAGGAACAAAAACAGAATTCCGATGACCAAAATCGCGCCTTCGGTGAGGTTGCGAACAACCGTCGCCGTCGTGCGGCCAATCAATTCGCTTCTGTCCAAAAAGCCGACGAGTTTGGTGCCTTCGGGGAGGGATTTCTGAATCGAAATCATGCGGTCTTTGACCCGCTCCACGACCACGCGCCCGTTTTCGCCAACCAAAAGCATCGTGATGCCCATGACCGCTTCGCCCTTGCCATTGCGCGTTACCGCGCCCTGACGGATGTTGGCGCCGTATTGAACTTGCGCGATGTCTTTAACCAGAACCGGCACACCGTTTTCGGCCTTGAGGACAATGTTTTTGATGTCGTCGAGGGTTTGCACCACGCCGACACCGCGCACGAGTTGTTGTTCCTGACCCTTGTTGAGATAGCCGCCACCCGCGTTTTGGTTGCCCTTTTCCAGAGCTTCCATCACTTCGCGCAAATGCAAACCGCGCGCTTGCAGCTTTTGCGGGTCAACGGTCACTTGGAACTGCTTCTCGAAGCCGCCAAACGAGTTGACTTCGGAAAGGCCGGGAATGGTGCGAAGCTGGGGCCGCACGAGAAAATCGAGCGTTTCGCGTCGCTCCATCGCGCTGCCTTTGCCTTCGACCACGACGTTGTAAATCTCGCCCAGACCGGTTGAAACCGGCCCCATGCTGGGCGCGGCACTCGGAGGCAAATCACCACGCACCTGTTGCAAGCGTTCGGCGACGAGTTGGCGCGCGAAGTAGATGTCCTTTGCGTCGCTAAAAATCACCGTGACCTGCGAAAGTCCAAATTGCGAAATCGAGCGCGTTTCTTCGAGATTGGGCATTCCCGACAGCGCGACTTCGATGGGAAAGGTAATCTGACGCTCGATTTCTTCGGGCGCCAACCCCGGCATCACGGTGTTGATTTGCACCTGTTTGTTGGTGATGTCGGGAACAGCATCAATGGGTAGCAGAAAGGCGTTGTAGAGGCCATACACGAAGAGTGCGAGGGCCATCAACAGCACGAAAAAGCGGTTTTTTATCGAAAACCGAACGATATTGTTAATCATGGGTGGGAAACCCCCTGTGGGGCTGCCGGATTGTGGAATCGCAGCAAGCGAAGGCCATTGAAAACCACCAGCAGACTCGCACCCAAATCAGCGAAAACGGCCATCCACAACGTGGCATGGCCCGCCAAGGCGAGTGCGAAAAAGACGGCTTTCACGCCAATCGAAAACGCGATATTTTGCGCCAGAATCTGTCCCGTCTGGCGGCTCAGGCGAATGAAAAGCGGCAACATTCGCAGGTCGTCCTGCATGAGAGCGACATCGGCGGTTTCAATCGCCGTGTCGGTGCCCGCCGCTCCCATCGCAAAACCAACGGTGGCTTTGGCGAGCGCGGGCGCGTCGTTGATGCCGTCGCCGACCATGCCGACCGCGCCGTGTTTTTGCAGCAGTTCGTCCATCGCCCGCAATTTGTCATCGGGCAAAAGGTCGCCGCGCGCGTCGTCAATGCCGACTTTTTGGGCAATGGCGCGGGCCGTTGTGCTATTATCGCCGGTCAGCATCACGCTTTGCACACCCAGGGCGTGCAACTCGCGGATGGCTTCGATGCTGGTTTCGCGTAGCGTGTCGGCCACGCCCAAAACCGCCAGCGCCTCGGTTTCGCTGGTTAAAACGACGACGGTTTTCGCCTCGTTTTCCAAGCGTTGCAGTTCACTTTCAACGTGCGGGCCGCACACGCCATTTTCTTCGGTCAAACGGTGATTGCCGATGAAATAGAGCTTGCCGCCAATGCGACCTTTCACGCCACGTCCGGTGATGGATTCAAAATCCTCAACCGGCAAAATGGGCCGATTGGCCTCGCCGTTTGTCCAGGCCGCCACAATCGCCGAAGCGACGGGATGCTCGGAGGGCGCGTCCAAACTCGCCGCCAGTTGCAACAGCGCGTCTTTTTCCCAAACGAAGGTTTCATCTACTCTGGGTAGCGCGAGGATGTCGGTGACGGTGGGTTTGCCCAAAGTCAGCGTGCCGGTTTTATCGAGCGCAACGGCTTTGAGGCGCCGCCCGTTTTCCAAATGCACGCCGCCCTTGACCAAAACGCCCGCTTTGGCTGCCGCCGCCAAGCCGCTCACGACCGTAACCGGCGTCGAAATCACGAGCGCACAAGGGCACGCGATGACCAGCATCACCAGAGCTTTGTAAAGCCAGGGGGAAAACTCCGCGCCAAAAAAGAGCGGCGGCACAACAGCCAGCAAAAACGCGAAAACGACGACAATCGGCGTGTAATAACGCGCGAAATTGTCAATGAATCGCTGCGTCGGCGCGCGTTGCGCCTGCGCTTCCTGAACCGAGCGAATGATGCGCGCCAAAGTTGTATTGGACGCTTCGGCGCTCACGCGGAACTCGAACGAGCCGCGTTCATTAATCGAACCGGCGAACACGCTGTCGCCGTTTTGTTTTTCAACGGGAAGGCTTTCGCCGGTGATGGGCGCCTGATTGACGCTGGATTGACCCGAAACTACCACGCCATCGAGTGGAATGCGTTCGCCGGGGCGAACGCGCACCGTTTGGCCGATTTTCACCGACTGCGCCGGAACGTCCTGCCAAACGCCGCTTGCGTCTTGAACGCTCGCGGTTTCGGGCGTCATTTCCATGAGGCCGCGAATCGCGTTGCGGGCGCGGTCGAGCGAGAAGGCTTCAATCATTTCGGCCAAGCCGAAAAGCCATGTCACCATCGCCGCTTCGGGCCATTTTCCGATGAAAACCGCGCCAATGATGGCGATGCTCATCAGAAAATTAATGTTAAGCGTGAAGGTTTTGAGCGCGATAAAGCCTTTGAATAGCGTTTGCCGCCCGCCCAAAGCCAAAGAAAGCAAAGCCAAGCCGATGACGGGCCACGAATTATCCTGTCCCGTCGCATAAGCGACGCCTTCGGCGCCAATGGCCGCCACGCCCGCCAAACCCATCGCTATTTTCGCCGCCAAAGTGATGCTTTGGTGGCCGCTTTCGGCGGAATCCGCAGGCGTTTCGCTCTTTCGTTGCGCGCCCAAACCGAGGGTTTCAAGCGCCGAAAGAATGTCGCGGTCGTCGTCCAGCGAGTGCGAAACCGAAAGCTCGCGCTGCATCAGATTGAAATCGAGTGATTCGATGCCCGCGATATTTTTCAAACGATTGCGGATGATTTGCTCCTCGGTCGGGCAATCCATTCCGGTAATCGTGAATTGAGATTGTTTCATTGCAGCCTCCTTAATGGCTGTGGCCCAGTTCGGCTTTCATCGCTTGCGCTTTAACGACAAAGGCGCCTTTGGTCACGACTTTATCGCCCGGTTTGAGGCCGCTTTTGATTTGGATTTGTCCACCCTCGGTATCGCCGACTTGAACTTCGCGCGCCTCAAAGCTATTCGCTTTTTCACCGGGCACGAAAACGACTTTTTTGCCTTCCATATCCTGAATGGCATCGGCGGGAATCCGCAGAATTTGGCCGCCCAAACCAGTCACGATTTGGCCGCGCGCGAACATTCCGGGGCGAAGCGCGCCCGTGTTGGGAACCGCCGCGCGCGCCGTCAGGGTGCGCGTTTCGGGGTCGAGTTGCGCTCCCAAAAAGCTGACGCGGCCCCGCAAACTGGCGTTATCCGCCGCCGCGACCGTGAGCCGAACTTCTGAACCGATGCGAACGCGCGGAATATCGCGTTCGGCGACGGCGGCTTCAACGGCCAGATTATCGAGATTGACGAGCGTTAAAACCGGCGCGTCAGCCGCCAAGGTTTCGCCGAGGTTGACATCACGGCTTTGCACTACGCCCCCAATCGGCGCCACAATCGGCACACTCGCCGAACCACCGGGCCGCGATTGCAACAATCGCAGCGCCGTTTGCGCGGCGTTGAAGTCGGCTTGAGCGCCGCTCAGTTGTGCGCGCGCGCTTTGAATCTGCGCGGTGTTATTCAGATTTTGGCGATAGATTCGATTTTCGCGTTCAAACGCCGACTGCGCGACAGATAGCGTTTGGCGCGCTTTGGTGAGTGCCGAGCGCGCGTTTTGCACGTTGGCTTGAGCGACTGAAACTTCGCGGCGATTGGCGATGTTTTGCCCGAAAATCGAGCTTTCGCGTTTGAGCGCCACTTCCGCCAAACGCAAACCTTCACGCGCCCGTGTCACTTCGGCGCTTCGGGTGCGAACGTCGGCCTGTGCCGCCGCGAGTTGGTTTTGTGCCGCCGCGACTTCGGCTGTGCCCGCGACATTGGAGCGCGCCAACGTTTGCTGGCGTTCCAACTCCGTTTGGGCGGTGCTTTGGTCAGAAGTCGCGGTTTCGAGACGAGCCGTCGCGGTTTCAAAGGCTGTTTGGGCGGCTTCGAGGTCGCGGCCCGAAACCAAACCCTCGCTTTGTAGCGAACGCGCACGATTCAAATTGGCGCGCGTGGTGGCGACTTCGCTTTGCGCGGCGGCCTTAGCACTTTGCGCGGCCACCAGAGCGCGACGCGCTTCGTCGACTGGCCGCGCAACGTAAGCGCCCGCGCTTGCGAGTTGGCGGCGCCGCGCCAGTTCACTTTGCGCCGATTCAACCGAGGCTTGGGCGCTACTCAAAGCGGCTTGCGCCGATTTCAACGCTTCCTGAGCGCCCGCACGTTGCCCGCGTGCGGCTTCCAAAGCGGGCGAAGCAAAACTCCCAACGCGCGCCAGTCGCACCGCATTTTCGAGCGCGGTTTGATTTTGGCGAACGGCGATTTCCTGCGCCCGAACGTCAGCCTGAGCATCGGTGAGCGCGCGACGCGCACTTTCGAGAGGAGCGCGCGAAAAGACCCCGGCGCGCGCTTGTCGCTGCACGACATCAAAATTCGCCCGCGCGGTTTGCAAACGCGCCGAGGCGCCGCCAAAGGCCGATTGTGCTTCGCCAATCGCGCGGCTTTCGACAACCGCGAGCGTTTGCCCGCGCGAAACCCTCGCTCCCGGCGCGGCCAAAAGTCGCGTGACGCGGCCCGGAACGAGCGTCGAAACACGCACAACACTTCCCGGCGGCGCGGTGATTTGGCCGTTGAAGGGAATCCCCGTCGTCTGAGCTTCAAGCGCGACGGTTTGCGTTGCAATCCCCGCTTCGCGCGCGGTATCGCCCTCGAAAACGATGGCTTCGCCCTCGCCTTCGGAGTGACCGGCTTCGCTGTGGCCTTCTTCACCTTCGGAGTGACCGGCTTCGCCTTCGCTATGACCCGCTTCGCTTTCTTTAGCGTGGTCATGACCCTCGTGTGAGGTTTCGTCTTTGTGGTCGTCTTTGCCTTCGGCGTGACCGTGTTCATCGGCGTGCGCGGCTTCTTCGGTGGGCGCTTTGGCCGTTTCGGGCGCGGGGTTTTGGTTGCAGCCCACAAGAAAGGCCGCGAGGCCCACGCCCAAACCGCTCACCACGAGCGGAAGAGTTGATTTTTTGGTTTTGAGATTCATTGGAATTAGCGATTCGGGGTCGGTAAGGTGGCACCCGTTGACGGCAAATTCGCCGAGGGCGGATTAATTGGTGCGGTTTGAACGGGCGGAATGGTGCCTTCGGGCAAAGTTCCTGGCGCAGCGGTGCCATCGGGCGCGTTGGCTCCGGTAGGATTGGAAAGCGCGCCGGTTAAATTCGCGGGCAACTGCGCGCCAAAAGCGGCTTGAAGCGCGGTTTCGCTCGTATTCACACCAACCAACGCTTGCAGATATTCGGTTTGGGTTTGCCGAGCGGCGCGTTGTGCGTCCAAAACTTCCAAGAAAGTTGAAGCGCCTTGCGCGTAGCCGATTTGCGTTTTCCGCAGCAAATCGAGGCTTTGCGGCACCAAAGAAGTGCGGTAACGCTCGACGGTGGCGCGTTGTTGGTTGAGGCGCACGAGCGCGCTTTCCACTTGCGCGCCGATTTGCGAGCGCAAAAGCGCGATTTCGGCTTCCTGCGCGCGAACCTGGGCTTGCGCCGCCGCGCGTTCGCGCTTAATGGAGCCAAAATCGAAAATCGGAACCGTTACAACCGCACGCAGCGAAGTCGAAGCCGAATCGAAAACGCCGCCGCGCCGCGCTTGCAGTTCGAGTTGCGGAAACCGCGAACGCGCGATGGCGTTCACGTTGGCCTGCCGCGCTTCCAAAGTCGCCTGAGCGCCCAGCAAATCGGGGCGCGCAGCCAAGGCTTGCGGCAAAATCTGCGAGCGAGCCGCCACCAAATCGGAGCCAACTTGCGAGGACGCGCCTACAACGGGCGGCGTAGAAAGTGGCGCCGTGTTCGTTGGCGCGACGCCCGAAACAACCGGCGAGGCGGTGCGATTGAGGCCCGTCGTGAGCGCGACACGAAGCGGCATTTGCGGCTCTTGACCCACGAGTTGATTCAAAACCGCGCGGCGCACCAAACGCTCGGCGCGCGCGTTTTCGAGGTCGTTTTGCGCGCGGTCGAGTTCAAGCTGGGCGCGCTGGGTTTGCACGGCGGGCACATCGCCAAGCTGCGCTTTTCGCGCGGCAGCCTCGCGGAACTGGCGCGCGATTTCGACCTGGGTTTCGCCCAAATTTTGCGCTTCCTGAGCCGCGAAAAGATTGGCGGCGGCGTTTCGCACTTCAATTTGCAAAGAGCGCAAAACGAGCGTTTCATCAGCGAGCGCGCGGCGCGCTTCAGCTTCCAAAACGCGGCGCTGCGAGCGGCGTGAGCCGAACACATCGAGCGGCTGCGAAAGGATGATTTCCTCGTCGCGCGACGAGGGTGTGCCACCGATTCCCGGCACAATTTGCAAAACGGGATTGGGAAGCGAGCGAAGTGCCCCGGCTCGCTCGCGCGCGGCTTCCAGATTGGCGCGGGCGATGGCGGGTTGAGGATTGTTTTTGGCTGCGAGTTCGAGCAGCGTTTCGAGCGAAATTTCCGGCTCGTCGGATGGTTTGGAAATGTTGACGTTGGGGACGGGCGCGACGCTTTCTTGAGCGTGAAGCGAAGCCGGAACCCACAAAAGGGACAGCGCACAAACGGCGCGAAATGAGTTGAACAAAGGAAAAACCTCCGGTTTTTGATGAGAAAAAAACGCGCAAAGACGCGAACGCGCAGACGCGCGAAAACACCGTCACCAATTTGGGTGCGGGTTTTTCAAATCAAAATCGGAGGCGAAAGGCCGCTACGAAAAGCAAAATGCGGCGAAGGTGGAAGCGTGACCGAATCCGGCGGCGCGCGGCTACGTGTAGGAGTGGCGGGAACGGCCAGCAACTGCGGCGCTTCGATTGGCACGAAATCGAGCAAAACCAAGTGCCAATGCGTAGGTTGGAGGCTCAAAGTGTGTTCCCAATGGGCCATCAAAAACGCGCTGTCGTTGGCACAACTGGCTTCGTGATGCCGTTCGTGCTGCTCGCTACTGAGAGGTTGAGAAACGTCGTCTTTGGGCTTTTCGCAAAAGACCTGGCGCTCCTCTTCGCAATGGATTTCCGCGTGATGTTGGGCCGAAGCCGGCAACGCCATGTGAATCTCCTGCGCCAGATGAAGTGGGGCGATGCCGTTCAAAAAGAGCAGCATAAGGATTCCCAACCGCGCCCAAAACGGGCCGGACAGCACCTTCATCATCGGGAAAAGTCTAACTCATACCTTGGGGCCGTTTATCGCGGGTGTGCTTTTCATTGCAACCGGGTTGCTCTCCGATGTCTTCGCGCGATTAGCTCGTAAAGTGATAGTGGCCAACACTTCGGCGACGGCCTTTAGTCTTTGTTCTGGCGTGAGGAAATCAACCTCGAAGGATTCCTGGTGACTTGCTTGGGTATCGGGATGTTTGGAATTCATAGGGAGAGCTATTTCTTGTGGCGATGACGCTTGATGGCTTGGCGCCGCGCGGCCCGATTTCCCAGCGAGAGGGCATGCCACGATTCGGTCGGGCGTTCGTAGTGGTGCAGAGCGCGCTGCCACCAAGAACGGCTGAGCCAAACGAACACACCCGCACCACTGGCCGAACCAATCACGCCAGCCATTCCATGCCAGTGCAGAAGGTTGACCAAAACGAACAACAGGGCAAAGGCCAACAAAAAAACGGCAGGGGCGGGAGAAAGAGGTTTCGGCATGAGCAAACTCCTCTCAAACTCGCGGGCTGCCTTGGTGTTCCCTCGTTTTTTTGGCCTTGTGCGTCAGAAAAAACGCGGCAATCGCTGCAAGGGCCAGACTGACCCACTGCCCGGAACTGAAGGGGCCAAAATAGGTGTCGTCGGCGCGAAAGAAATCGGTCAAAAAACGCGCTATGCCATAAAACACCAGGAAAACGAGCGACAAACGTCCGGTTTTTTCTCTGGCCCATTCGTGATGACGGCGCGATAGAAACAACAAAAACGCCCACAAGGCGAAGTGCGAAGCGGCTTCATAAAGTTGCGAGGGATGGCGTGGAAGCGCGTCTACTTTGGGGAAAATCACGCCCCAATTGCCGTTCGTCGGGGCGCCGACCAATTCGCCGTTGATAAAGTTCGTCAAACGCCCAAATCCCAAACCCAGCGCCGCCGGAAAAGTGAGCGCGTCAGTGACTTGCCAAAACTGCAATTTGTAGCGCCGAACCGCCCACACGACGGCGCAAATCACGCCGAACAAACCGCCGAAAAACGCCATGCCTCCTTCCCAAATTTTGAACGGAAAAAACGGGTCTGCACGCCACGCCGGAAGATTTTGCACCACAAAGCCTAAACGTCCGCCCACGACGATGCCCGCAATCAACGCCCAAATCAGGCGGTCAATCGCGTCGGCGGTGAGATTTTCGATTTCGCCGCGCCGCGCGGCTTTGTGCAAAGCGAGGGCGCCCAACACGAAACCCAAAATGTAGGCGAGGCCATACCAGCGCAAACCAACGGGCTGGCCGTTCCACTCGAAACTCACCAAAAATGGCGATAAATTGTGCGTCCAAATCGGCATCAGGCGCTTGAACCTTGCGGACGGCGCGCGATTTTAGCGAGGATGTCGCGGCTTTCGCCAAAAGTGGCCATCGCATCGGCGTGTTTTTCGAGCGCGTCGAACGGCAAATAGGCGAAAGGAAACCCTCTCAAATCGTCGCGGAAAGCGGGGCGATTGAGTTGCGCCATCACTTCGCCTTCGCGTTTGGCGGGCGCCACAAGGTAAAAGTGACAGGCGCAATCGGGAACCGAGCGCGCCAGGTCTTCCATTCGCAAAATTCCCGAATAAATCGAAGTGCTTTTCTCGACCTCGAACGCGCACACGATTTCGCCGCTTTTCTTGTGAAGCCACAGCACATCAATCAGGCGCACCGTATCCAACACTTCGGGCGACCAGCCCATCGGCGGCAAATCGGGGCGCGTCAACTGCGCGAAGGCTTGGCCTTCGCAGTTGCAGTGCCGGTCGTTGCGCGCAACGTGAACTTCGTAGCCCAGGGCGCGGCCCAATTTGATGAGATGCCACTGCATCCGCGTATGCAGCGATTCCTCCTGCTTTTGCGCGACGACTTCGGCGTGACGCAGACGCGCCGCTTTTTCGGCTTTCTCTTTGTCCGGTAAAAAGTCGCTTGCTCTATGTGTGGAAACGGGCAGACGGCCCATACCGATTTCAAAAAGCAAACCGGCAAAAGCGCCCAAATCCTTGGAAAGCTGATTTTTTACGCTCTCGTTGGTCGCCACAATCACCTCGCGCATGGTGAGATAGGAGTCCCACGAGCCGAGCTTCTTTTTGTCCTCGAAAAGCGCGTTGAAGCCGTTGACCATCGCGGTGTTGAAGGGCGGCACCAAAGTGGGATGCAAAAAGTAGACAATCGAAGCCATCGCGGGGCCAAGCCCTTTGATTTGCGCGTGCGCGATGCGGCTGAGGGCGCCCAAAACCTGCTCTTCTCTGGTTGCATTCAAGCACGTTTCGAGCGCGGCGCCAAAAAGCTTCTGGTTGTCGCGGTTCTCGTAAATGTCGGGGATTCGCAGTTTGGGCTTCCAGTAGAACGGATGCGCCGCGCCTTGAAACACCTGTTTTTGCTCGGTGATGGCGGTCAAAACAACTTCGAGCGGCGAGCCTTTGAAGTCGGTGCCAAAAGTATTTTGCGCGATGGCTTCGGTGGTGGCTTTCACGCCGCGCCGAATGGAGCGAAAAGCTTTCACTCGCTCTTCGCCCGCGATGAACCAAGTCGCGTAAACGCCTTCGGGGTCGGATTTGTAGCGTTCGATAAGGGGCGGCAACGCCTCGAAATTCATACCGGAGATTTTAACGGATATACCCTGCGCCCCCATTCGCGTCAGTGAACCTTACGCCAGCCAACGCCTTTGATGTCGTTCCAGGCGGTGGTTTGATGGCAGCTATAGCACTGATTTACGGTCGCTCTGGGTTGTTTGGCGATGCTCTGCGACATCATGTTGAAGTGCATCATGTAATGGCTCGGCGGTGCCTGGTGGCATTGGCTGCAATCGGTGGAATTGGGCGAGGGGTGCTGGAATTCAGGAATCGTCCACTGCGTTGTGGCATGACAACTCGCGCACTCCGGCCCCATCAGCTTGGCGTGCATAGTCTGGCCCTGTCCCTGGGTCGCGTGGCAACTCGCGCAGTCCAGAAGGGCTTCCTCGGCGGTGATTTTGGGGTGATTTTGCGCCGTCGGCCCGATGCGTCCCCGCTCGCGCAGCCACTTCACCAGTTGAGGGGGAAGTGGTTGGCTTGGGTTGCCCTGACCGCCCGCCTCCAGTTCGCGCAGGCCGATGCGCGCCAGGGCCACATGATTCATTTGCGTGGGCCGCGAGCCGCCCTGATGCTCGGCATGGCAGGGCGTGCAACTGCTGATGTTGGCATGAAAGGCGGTCGGCTGCATGGCGAGCAACGCCTGGTTGTTGGCGTGACAGCTGATGCAGCTGTCGGCTTCCACACCTTTACGCGGCGTGTGGCAAGCGGCACAATCGTTTTCCAGAAAGGCGTGGGCGCTCGAAAGTGGCCCCGGACGAACCGCCAGCGCAATCGGCACATATTTCGGCGGCTTTGGCCGGGGCCAAAATAGAAGCGCACTTGAAACCAAGAGCGCGGCCAAAAACCCCCACTTTTTCCGTGTCAAGCGAACCACCTCAGCCCATAATACACTCCCGCCCAGACGTGCAGGGCCAGCAGACCGTAAAAAAGCAGTGAAGTGGCGATATGCAGCTTGAGCCAGAGTCCAAAACGGCGTTTGATGAGTTCGTCGGATGCGACCGCGTATTCGAGGTCAGCAATGGATTCGGCCAGACGCAACGCCCGCGCAGAAAGCGCCAGTTGGCCTTGCTCGGCTTCGTTGCCCACGCCGAAAAGAGAAAATGCCGCGCGTTTGAAAAAGGCGTGTGAGACCGCCGTTAGTGCGGGGTTGGGCTGTTGCGCCAGTTCGCTCGCGGTTTGTTGGTAGGCGGTTTGGAGCTGCGCCAGCATCGTCTTGCGTTCACCCAATTCGTGCGACAAAAAGCCCAGAAAATGACGCCCGATGTAGCCGCTCAACACCGAAGCGAACATCAAGGTGGTGAGCGCAACACCGAGCGCACTGTTGAATTTGTGTCCGGTGTGCAAAATCCCCAGAATCGCGCCCAGAACACCGGTGTAAACGTGCCAAGCAAGCAGCGTGCTCATGCTCACGCGCCGCATCACTACCGCTTTCAGCTTTGGCACGCGCTTGACAAGCGAATAACCGAGCGGCCATAACATGAGCAACGCGCCGGAAACCCCCAAAACCCCGCCCCACGCACTTCCCGCAAAACGTGGTGAGCGGTGCAGCAGAAACCCCAGCCAAAGCAACAGCAGTAAGGCAACCAGGCCGGTTATAGTGCCGCGTTCGTTTGTTTTCATGGTTTGAGGCTTTGAGTTTTGAACAACGGTTGAACAAGACGATTAGGCTTCCACCGTCAAATCCTGAAGAGACTTGGCCTGACACGCGAGGATGATGTTGGCTGCTTTGTCGCCCGGTTCCAAGCCGTCTTCGACTTCCATCGTTACCGCACCTTGCAGCAGCTTGACGCGGCACGTTCCGCAGGTGCCAACGCGACACGAAGAGTCAATGGTGACTCCAATATCTTCCGCTGCTTCCAACACCGTTTTGTTTGGTGGCAAAGGCGCCGACTTTTCCGATTTAGAGAAGTGGGCGATTGCGTCCGAAGCCAGCGGCGCATCCCCTACGGCATCAGGTGCAGTGCTTTGGGCCGCGCCGAAACTTTCGGTTTTGACCTGTTCTTTGGGCACGCCCAGTTCTGCGAGCATTTCTTCAATGGACTTCATAAACGGCACTGGGCCGCAGATATGGAAGCGCCGCGTGGGAACATCGGGCACCCATTGGGCGATGAGGTCTTTGCTCAGGCGTCCCGTCAGGCCCTTCCAATCGGTGCCCTCGGCGCGCGAAAGCGTGATGAAAACCTTGAGATTGGGATGGCGGCGCTGAAGATACTCCAACTCGTCACGGAAAATGATGTCCTGTGGACTGCGGCAACAGTAAAGTAGAAAAATATCACCGGGCCAGCCGCGTGCCGTCAGATAGCACAACACGCTCATCATCGGCGTTATGCCCACCCCCCCGGCTATCAGCACAATGCTCTGCGCTTCTTGCCCGATGAAGGTGAATTTGCCCGATGGCCCAACCACATTCAGGTCGTCGCCCTCCTTCACTTTTTCGTGTAGGAAGAAAGAAACTTGATGGTGGGCGACTTCCTCTTTAACAGTCAATTCCACATAATCGCGTTCGGTGGGCGAGGAGGCTATGGTGTAGGAACGCTTGACCGGTTTGCCGTCCAGCATTACCGTGAGAGTGAGAAATTGACCGGGCAAGTAGGAAAAAGGCAAAGGCTCCCCATTGGGATTCATCAGGCGAAAGGTTTTGACTTCGGGCGTTTCCTGGAAAATCCGCACCACGCGCAAAACTCCGCTCCACCGGGGCGAGGGATTCACGGTTGATGGTGCGGCTGACGCGGTTCCCGAAGACAACCGCGTCAGCAGGGATTCGGCGCGGCGCATTTTGTGGAAGTAGAGGCCCACCATTGCGGCGACGAAGCTGGAGAGAATCCCAATGACGATGTAGTGAAACCAACGCGAAGGCACACCCAAGGCGCCGGTTTCGTTTTCAGGGGGCGGCAACAAATTCATGTCGCGCCGGAACCACTCTAACGCGGCGCTACGCGGCGCATTGCCCTGGGACAAAGCGCGTTGCGCGGCCAGACCGCTTTGATATTGTGCCAACGCTTCGCGCATTTGGGCGCTGGCGCTTTGCATCGCTTCGTTGTCTTGCCGAGCGGTGGCTTCCGTCAAACGCACAGAAGCAGCGGAAAGAGCCGCCAAACTGCTTTGCATCCGCGCGTGCGCCGCGCGTTCGAGGTCGGCGCGCTGCCGGGGCGTCATCTTCGGCACGTCCATCAGTGATGGAATGAGGTCTTTGGGCGCATTGCCACCCATGCCCTCCATCATCTTTTCCATGCCGCCCATCATGCCACCCATGCCGTTGGCGGGCGCGGGTGCGGCATTCGCCTTCGGTTTGGCGTCCGTTTGGGCACCGGGGCCGGACGGCATTGCCATTGCGCCTTTCGATGCCGTAGGCGTGGGCATTGCCATAGTGCCACTTGTAGCACTCCCACTGCCGGCATGATGAGCAGCATGGTCGTCCGCCGATTGCGCGAAGGCTGTCGTTGTGCAGGCCGCAGCGAGCAACCAGAAAAGGAGTAGCCGCATCTCTATCTTTTTCATTTGGGCGAACGTCGTCGTTTCCATTCACGCCAGGTGAGGTTGAACACTTGATGCAGCTTGACGCTGCCCGCACCGTCTTTGGTCACAGTGCAAGCCTCTTCGAGGTCGAGCAAATACTCGGTCTGCAAACGTCAATTAAATTGCTCATTTTCGTTTTCTACTCAAGGAAAAACAGACCCCAACTTCAAATCGGCGGACGCGAACGATTGTCCTCGCGGACTCGTTCTTCCTGCATCTCCCGCGAAAGGAAATAGTTCAATCCGGTGCGAATGACGGCGATGGCGCCCAGCTTGCCAATTTGCTCCCAACCAGGTGCAATCGCCGTCGAAAGGATGTCTGCGCCCAGTTCAAATTCCAACGCGAGGGCCAGATAGCGGGCTAAGGTGAGGCGGATAGCGTTGAAATCCGTCGCCTGTCGCGCCAATCCCTGCCGCAGCAATTGAAAGAGCGCGGTCAACACACCCAAAGTGACGACCAACGCGCCGATGGTTTCGACGCCCAGCCGCAGCCACTGAACGGCGCTGCTGATGTGGCCTTCAACTGAATGCATTGAACCTTTTTAGCATTGCAACCGCTTGTAAAAAGACTAAATGGGATGTTTGACCGCGCGGTTGCACAGCGATTACATATCGCTCATGCCGCCCATACCACCGGCGGGCATCGGCTTTTTAGTCGCCGGTTTCATCGGCATCGGTTTTTTAGCCGCCGGTTTTGTTGATTTTTTGGAGGGCATCGCCATTTTGCCGACCATTTTCATCATCAGGCGCTTTTCGGACGCGGACATTCCCATCATCGTCTTTTTGTCTGCCGCCGACATCATCGGCATCATTTTCTTCATCATCGCTTTATTCGATGACGACATTCCCATCGTCATTTCGGGCATCATTTTCATGTCGCCCATCGGCATTTTGCCGCCCATCATCATGTCGTCGGCAAAAGCCGTTCGGGGCAACGTCATGGCTGCCAGTGCGAGCGTGAAGGCGGTTGCCTTCACAAGAGTGAAAGGTGTTTTCATCGTTGTTCCTATCTTGAATCGGGAAATTCGATTGTTGACCGCGAGATTTGGCCATGCCATCTCGCAAACGTCACATATCGCCGCCCATGCCACCACCGGCGGGCGCCGGAGACATCGGTGGGTCATCGCTCATGCCGCCAGAGGGCATGGAGCCAGACCCGCCTTGGGGAGACATGGGTTTCGGTGTGCCACCCATCGGGGCCATCTGGCCTTTAGGCATCGGTTGGGTGTTCGTGGCGCCGCCGCTCATGCCAGAAGCGCCCATTTGGTCGTCCGACATAGCATTGCCGGACATTCCGCCGTTTCGATTCGAGCCGGACATATGCATATTGGAGCCAAACGCCTCCGCTGGATATAAGCCCTTTATCATGTCAAGCGCCTCATTGAGAGCCGCATGGTGTTCATGGGTGGATTTAACGTTGTTGGCATCGGCAGCTTTGTCCAGCATTTCAACCAACTGCGTCACTTCGGTAACATGGGCTTGCAGCGACTTGCGTTTATTGTCCGGTAGCGCCAGCGATTGGGCGGGCAGCGCCTTCACCAAATCGCGGAGTTTGAAGGCGGTTTCGTGAACCGGTTTAAGGTTCTTGCCCATCACAACTTTATCCAGAGCGGCCCGCGCCATTTCGATTTGGCCCCAGGTTTGAGCGGCGTTCTCGAAACCGCCAGTGGAGTCCGTTTCGTCATTCGATGCAGCCCGTGGGGTAGCGGCTGTCGGCTCCAAAGAAGTGGTGTTCGTTGTCGTCGTTTCGCTTTTCCCGCCGCATCCGGCCAGAGTCACGCCTAAAAGCGTGGCTCCCAGTCCGCCCGCGACAAGGGCGGGACGGTTGATTTTGAGTTTCATGCTTGTCCCTTGAAAGTTTTTGTGGTGTCACAAGCGCAAAGAGCTTCGCGGATGCACCTTTTGAGTTCACTCAGGTCGCTGCTTTTGAGCACCCATGCCCAAGCCACACCGTTGGAAAAAAGGTGCGGAAGCGTGGGAGAAGCGGTGTTCACAATGACCGGCAAATTGGGCCATATTTGAAGAATGGCGCGCAGCACTTCCGGCCCATCGGTGTCGGCAAGACAAATGTCGAACACCATTGCGTCGGGTTGGCCCTCCCGCACGATGTCCAAAGCCGCGCGCCCATCTTTGGCCCACAACACCCGATAGCCCTCCTCGGCCAGCTCTTCTCCGTAAAGCATCGCCTGATTGGGATTGTCTTCCACCAGAAGAATGGTTTCCATCCGTTGCCTCCGTCGTAAAACCAGCCCCTCGAAGCAAAATTCCTCGACGTGCTTTTAGGATTACGTTTGTGCACCCACAGTTTGGAAACCATAGCAGCGCCTCTACATCCCCTAAACAGGGGATTTTTTACCCTGGCAGGGTATACGAAACGGGCAAAAAAGGTTAGTCTTCGGGTGGGGTGATGGCGTGTTGGGCTGCCCACACAGCGGCTTGCATCCGGTCGGCGACTCCCAATTTGGCGACGATGTGTTCGATGTGGGTTTTGACGGTATGCTCGGAAATAAACAGAATCCGCGCGATGTCCGCGTTGCAAAGGCCAGTTCCCAGCAGTCTCACGACTTCGGCTTCGCGGCGGCTCAGAGGGCGAATCAAATCGGGAGAAACCACACCGGTTTCGCTGATTTGGCGCAGCAGACGCGGCAGTTCGTGAGGTTGAAGCAGCGTTTGTCCCTCCATCACAGCGCGCAGGGCAGTCAAAAGCTCTTCGCGCAACACGCCTTTGAGCAGATAGGCGGCGGCGCCATCGGCAATGGCATGGGCGCGGTAGATTGGATTATCGTAAAGCGTGAGAACAACGACCGGGATTTGTGGGAATTCCTTTCGCAACGTTTGAAGAGCGGCCAATCCAGCGCCTCCCGGCATCCGCAGTTCCAGCAACACTAAATCGGGTTGGTGAGTTCGCGCCGCCACGATAGTTTCTTGGCTCGAAAGCGCCTCTCGAACAACTTGAAATTCCGACCCGGCCAGCATACTCTTCACCCCATCTCGACACACAGCATGAGCATCCGCCAACAGCACATTGACTGTTTGCGTGGGGCTGGGCGGAAAAATTTCGAGTGGAGCTTGGCGTTTCATCAGGTGGGAGCTTTTCGTATCAAGTGTGACTACCCCTCACTATCGTAAGGAAAATTCCATCCAGAGCCGCCCGACGAGTTTTGCTTCAATCAGGATTCTCTGCGTCAGGAGAAGTTTTCTCCGTCTTTGGCGCCCTCGGATGGGGGGCTTGATGGCGTCGGTGCATAAAAAAGTGCATCAATGGACACAGCAAAAAAATCGCGTAGGGCAAAACTCCCAGCAAGTGCGCGCGGTGTTGTGTCCACAGGTAGAACGCAGCAACAAGCGTGAAAACCAAAAAAATTACGCCCTGTAGCGAAAAGAGCCAGTTCTTGCGCGACGGTTTCGCAACCGTCGCGCAATCTCCCTTTTTCGATGCCGTTTTAAGAGTGGTGGTCATGGAGGTTTCTTCAACAAAGCGGTGAAACGCCTATTTCACCGGAAACTCGTAGGTTGCTCTACCCGTTTTTCCATCGTGCTTGATGGTGATAACGGCCCGCCAGTCACCGGCGTGGGGCAATTTCGCATCGCCTTCAAAGCCACCATTTTGAGCCGTAAGTCGCGCGAAGGCTTCGGCACTCCCCATGCGCGACATCTGCGGCATAGTGAAGTTGACACTCACTTCGGCGTCCGTCACAGGATAACCTTCGCGTGTGAGCAAAAGTCGAAAACGGTTCTCTCCAGCATTGGCCGTTGTTGCCGTCGGAAGGGTTGTCAGTTGCACCTCGAAGCCCCCCGCCGGGTGCCACATTCCCAAATGCGCTATGGGCTGGCCGTGAGTATCAAAGCGGTAGACCGCGATGCCTTTGTCGTCTCCTTCGCGGACAATGACTCTGGCCTCGTAAATTCCGCTCATGCCGGTTTTCACGGTGCGCGCATACTGACCAAAAAACGGGTCGAGTGAAACGTTGGCGATGTTTTCAGGAGCGAGTCGGCCTCCTTCCGCGCCATGTTTATGGTAAGGCATCGCCACGCTTATCGAAACGCGAGCGCCCGTCACGGGCAGGTTGTTGCGTGTGACGCGGGCCTCAAAACGAGTGCGACCAATTTGCGGTGCCGCAATGAGCGTGACCTGAAATGGCCCTGCGCTTTGAGCAGTTCCCAAAGTGCCCGCTTCTTTAGCGTAAGCCACCTGCGGCGCCAAAAGCGCCAAGCTGAGTGCGGCTCCCGCCGTCACTCCTTTTGCAACGATGTGAGAAATTTTCATGTTGTCTCCAGCGTGAGCCGATTCTTTGAATTCGAGGCTCTTACCAAAGAGTTTTTACCCCTGTAGGGTAAATAGGGCATCCCCTGATTAGGGGATTTTTCATCCTGTTTTTAATTTGGAATGGACTGCATATACCCTGCGCCCCCATTGATAACCTCAAACCGCCTAAATGATTAGTGAATAACTCGGAATTGGGCTAATCCGAGCTTTATACTCGGATTCGTCTGTTGCGGTGCGCCGCAAAATCCAAATGCAACAAGCGACGACGCTCCCGGCGTCTGTAACCAAGCGGAGAATCAGAAATTGGCTTTTGGCCGGGGCTGCTGCTCTTGTTGTAGCTGCCCTTGTCTGGCAGGGCATCACTTTTTCGGGCAATCCCGACCCGACGCTTCCTCATTTGAGTCGCGGCGCGGCTATCATGAACGCTGGTTTGCTTGTGTTCCGTGAAGGCTTGGAAGCGATTCTGGTGATGGCGGCGCTCACCGCGAGTTTGGTGGGTGGCAACGGTTCGTATCGGCGACCGATTGCGCTGGGCGCGGGGTTGGCCTTTCTCGCCAGCATCGTGACATGGTTCGCGGCCATTGGCCTTTTGAGCAATGTCAACGCCTCGCAGCTTCACATCCAAGCGGCGACCGGCTTGTTGGCTATCGTGGTGCTGCTCGTCATCATGAACTGGTTCTTCCACAAAATCTACTGGACGGGCTGGATTAAGATGCACAACGCCAAACGGCGCTCGTTGATGCAGGATGACGCGAACCAAAGCGGCGAGAAGAATCGCACTGCGACCGGGTTGCTCTTGTTGGGCTTCACCGCGATGTATCGGGAAGGCTTCGAGGTCGTATTGTTTTTGCAGAGTCTGCGCTTGAGGTCGGGTTCGGGTGTCGTGGGGCAGGGCGTCGCCATCGGCTTGCTTTTTACCGCCATTGTGGGCGTTCTCACTTTCGTTTTGCACCACAAACTGCCCTACAAAAAGATGCTGATTTTGACCGGCGTTCTGTTGGCGGGCGTGTTGGTCGTGATGGTAGGTGAGAGCGTGCAGGAGATGCAGCTCGCGGGCTGGCTTTCGACCACGCCGATTGCTCTGCCTATTCCGTCCTGGATGGGATTATGGTTCGCCATTTTCCCCAACATCGAATCGCTCGCGGCCCAAGCCTTCGCCGGGGTTTTTGTGGTCGGCTCCTACTTCGTGGCCGAACACTTTCGCCTCAAGCGTCCTTTGCGCGAAGGCACAGCGACACGGCTTTCGGCTGATGGCGCTTGAACTCATTCACCCGACTTCTCCGTCGCACCAGAAACACTCCACACAGAAAAATAATGAAAAACCGTAAAAATAGGCAATTTGCGTTCACTCTTGTAGAACTTTTAGTTGTCATTGCTATTATCGCTTTGCTCGCGGCGATTTTGTTTCCCGTTTTCGGACGCGCCCGCGAAAACGCGCGGCGCACCTCGTGTGCCAGCAATCTGAAGCAGATTGGGTTGGGTTGGATGCAATACGCGCAGGATTACGATGAGCGCGTGATGCCCGCCAGTAACGGGGTGCAGGAGTGGGTTGGTCAGGCCAATCCAAGCGCGCCGCCTTATTATGTGCCACGCACTGGATTTCTGGAGCCGTATATGAAAAGTGACCAGGTGAAGCAGTGCCCCTCGGTGACAGTGGACGAGTCGGTGGGCTATGTCACCTCGGCGGACTATGCAGGCTATGGCTACAATCGCGCCGCGTTTCCGATTACCTCGACGGCGACGCCCACTTCGACCACGCTTTCGACGCTTGAAGACCCATCCCGCACTGTTGCTTTCGGTGATGCCGGACAGCCCCGCCGCAATTCTTCGGGTTCACTTTATAAGGCTGCTGTTGTTTACATCGAACACACAGGCTGGACGGCAGGTGGGGGACGGGCACGCTTCGCCTTTCGCCACCTCGAAACGGGAAATGTGCTTTATGCCGATGGTCATGTAAAGGCGGAGAAAGGGAAAATGCTGCTTTCTTCCTACACCAACTATGGCGGTGGAACGGGCACCTTAACTGCCGACGAGGTGCGTAACATGGGTTTTGGCGATATCGACCGCGACAATAATCCAGCCACTTTTGAAGCGTTCACACTCGAAAACGATGGCTAAAGAGGTTACTTGCCGCATCGTTAATCGCGTCATGCTACGCAAGTTCGTTTTGGTGGTGCATCTCTGGACGGGCCTTGTGCTGGGGGTATGGTTTTCACTTTTGGGTCTGACTGGAACGTTGCTGGTTTTCCATGAAGCCGTAGATGCGCGACTCAATCCACAACTTTTGCGGGTGACGCCGCGCCCAGAGCGCGCCAGCTTGGACGCGGTGCTGGCTTCGGCTCGGACACGTGCGCCCGATGCGCGGTTAGACCGGGCCGTCGCTCCCTTGCACGAGGGCGGCGTCTGGGAAGTGCGCTATCGCTCTCAAGGCGAACGGTTCAAGGCGTTGGTTGACCCCCATTCGGCCAACCTGCTCGCGGTGCGCGGCGAACAGGGCTATTTCATGGGCCAGGTGTTGCACCTGCACATGAATTTGTTGATGGGCGAGCGCGGCGAAACTCTCAACGGCTATGGCGGGCTGCTGGTGACACTACTGCTGCTGACGGGCGTTTATCTGTGGTGGCCGCGCACATGGAAACAGCTTCCGATGCGGCTCAAAGTCGCGCGCGGTATCAGCCTCAAACGCACCCTGTTCGATTTGCACAACCTGTTTGGAATTTACACCTTGCCTGTGCTTTTGCTTGTGACTTTAACCGGTTCGGCGTTTCTGTTCCACGCGCCAACCGAGCGGCTGGTTTACGCGCTGTTCGGCGCGCCCGTCGAAGTTCAGGAAACCCCTATGGTCGGTGGCAAAATGCAGCGCTCGGCGCAGTCGTTGGTGGATACGGCCCAAAAAGTTGCGCCTGAAGCGCGCGTCGAGCGCGTGTATCCCAACGCCCAGACCGACGAGCCATTCAGCGTGCGTCTTTTGCGTTCTGGCGTCTGGAAAGGCGACGGTTTTGTAACTGTTGACCTCAACGCTTCAACGGGACAAATCGTGCGCGTGAAAGATGACGCCAAAGCTGGTGGTGGCGAGCGCGTGATGAACTGGCTGTCTCCACTGCATTTTGGCACTTGGGCCGGTTTTTCCTCGCAACTGCTGTGGGCGCTGATTGGGCTGTCGCCGCTAAGCCTGTTCGTCACTGGCGTGTGGATGTGGGGCCGAAAGAAACTTCGCAAAAAGCGGGCTGGAACTACGAAAGAGCAACAGGAAAGAAGAAAGGCGAAATCAGAACCTCTTGTCCCCCAGCAGAAACGGCACATCCAATAACGAACCGATGCGCTCGATTCCGGGCGGCGCAATCATTACTCCGGTGCGGTCGAGCCAGACACCTCGCCAACCAGCGGCACGGGCGGCAACCGCGTCGTTTTCGATTTTGTCGCCGATGTAAAGGCACTCCAAAGCGTGAACCTTTGCGTGTTGCGCGGCCAACTTGAAGGCGGCGGGCGAGGGTTTGCGCGGGCCGTTTCCACTCAAGACGACAACCACTTCAAAAGCGTCTTTCAACCCTAAACGGGCCAGTTTGCGAGTCTGCTGCTCCCCATCCCCATCGGTCAGAACGCCCAGGCGTTGGCCCTCCAAAAGTTGAAGAGCCGGGAGAACGTCGGGGAAAAGCTGCCAATTCGCTTCGTAGTGAGCCAGATAGCGCGCAAAATGTTCGTCCGCGCTGAGGTCGGACAGTTCGGGCTCGCGCAGCACTTCGCGGATGCGACGACGCCTTTGCTCGATAAACGAAATGGCGCCGCGCGTATAAGCCGCCCAGTTGCGCGTTGCCGCTTCGTGCCACACCAATGGAAAATTCGCTTCGGGGTGCGGCACGGTGCCCAACTCGCGGTGCCACGCGATTGCGGCTTTATCCTGCGCGCCGCGATGGTCAAGCAGGGTGTCATCCAAATCGAAAAATAGCATGAACAGTGCTACGTCGGCGGTTGAAGCGAGGCCGTGTCGAAAGATAGCCTCACTTCAACCACCGACGCAGACCTCCTCAATAGTTGTCGCCGATTCTGAGGGCTTCCATCTGCCCGATTTCGCGCGACTGAGTGGAAATGACCATTTTCGCGTTGGCGACAAGCCGCGAATCGCGCAGGTTAGGCAAACCCCGATGCGCCAGCGAAATGCCTTCGGCATGGTGGGGAATCATGTGCTGAATGAAAAACGCATCCGCCGCACCCCCGGTTTTGGTCATCATCGTCCGCATATCGCTTTCCATGTGCGAATCGGGAACGGCGGGCGAGTTTTCCGAACCGGTCAGGGATTTACGGATGGTTTTGTAAAGCGCGATTTCGGCGGTCTGGTCGTCCTTTATTTTCTGGGCAATGGCTTTGATGGCCGAACTGGAACCGTTGTCGAGTTGGTGTTGAGCCATTTCGACGGCGTGCATATGGTGAGGCATCAGCGCGTCCATGTAAAGCAAATCGCTGGTGGGCGTGAACGGCGCATATGGCTTGGAATTGTTTTGCGCCACGCTCGTTCCACCGCCGCCGCATCCGGCGACGATGAGCGAAGTGACAACGGAAAACGCGACCATCGAGGCCACGATTTTGGTGCGAAGCGACGTGTGTCGCTGGGCGGCTTGAAAAGCCGCCAAAGAGTGTTTGGTGTGCGTGAACATGAGTGCAAATGGGGAGAAGAACGCCTCAAAGCAGAAACCCTCCGCCCCTATCTACTCGGCTTCAGTATGGCATCTGCTGATACGCTCCGGGGGCACTCTACATTCCCGGCATCCCCTCCATATCCGCCGCCGGTTTTTTGGTTTCTTGAGACGGGAGATTCTGTTTCGCCCCTGTGGGTTCGTCGTGTGCTTTCGATTCGGTGCTGAAATGCCACGCGAGTGCAACGCCGCCGCCCAAAAGCGCCGCGACCGCCAAAGACCATGCCCAATGCGCGGTTGAGGACGTTGGCAAGGGTAGGGCGACCGGAGATTTCGCCGCGCCGTGCACCTCTTGAGATTCTTGTCCGGCGCGATGCGCTCGGTGCGTCCAGAGCGCCCATCCCAAAACCGAGATGAACAGCAGTTCGGCCCCGATAGCAGTCAAGGCGAGCGGTTCTAGCCACTCTTCGCGCATCATTCCCGGCATCGGCTTCATCATCATGACCGACGCTGGCATTCCCATGGTGCGGCTCATCAAAAATCCGGCCAGCGCACCACCCGCGACGAGCGCGCCTAAAACCCAGCCCGCCACAAGCCGTTTGGTCATCGCCAACGTTGCCACCCCCGCGCCCACAACGTTGGCAGCAAACATGAGAGCTTCGCCGCGCATTCCTTCTTCAAGGCTTCCTGGCATGGCGATGGCGTGAATAAGGCCGACCGCCAAAATTGCAAAAATTCCCGCCCAGGAAACGGCGACCGGGATGTCGAGCGTGGCAAAAATCCACTTCCATCGAGGGCGCTGTTGACGGGAATCTGTTCGTGTAGATGTTGGTGTCATTTTGGTTGAAAAAGGCCGTTTTGGAGAGGAAAATTCCCCTGGAGACAAAGAATTTCCCCCTCCAACTCGACCGCTCCTCCCTGAAGCCAAATTTTCCGTCTTGCCCCGAAAAATCTGGCCTTGAAGCAGAAAGTCCTGCTTCCCTGCGAGAAGTCGCTGTGAGGGAAGTGCGTTTGTCTTCGAGCTTTTCGGGCCAAAGAAAACGCTTTAGCTCGTTTTGGAAGTGCGCGATGAGCGCCTGAATTGCGCGATGAATTGGCGGGCGGCCCCGACGCTTTGGCCGTTGGGGAACCGCTTCAAATACTCTTGCCACGCGGCGACGCCGCGTTCGGGGTCATTCATGGAGAACGCCCACAAACCACCCTGATTGAACAGGCTTTGTTCGTGCGAGGGGTCTTGCTTTTGGGCGATTTGATATTGCGCCAACGCTTCTTTGGGCTGGCCGTTGAAGCGGAGCGCATTGCCCAAATCGGTTCGCACGTTCGGGTTATCCATGCCACTCGCCAACACTGCGCGATAACCTTCGATGGCCTGGGGCCACTGTTGGCGGTCATACAGCGAGTTGGCGCGTTCGAGCGTCCAGTTAGCGTTTGGAATTTCGGGCATGGCGTTTGGCAAGTCACCCGATTGCGGCGAGTTCGGCCAGGGCGCGGCGGAAGTTGGCGTGGCAGTCGGAGTCGAAGCGCGTTGCTCGACCCACAGTAGAGTTCCGGTGATGCCGATTCCCACCGCACACGCGGCGATAACGGCCACCAAAAGCGGAGAAATGGCGTTGTTTCGCATCTTAAACGGTTAGGGATTGGCCTACAAAATGTCGAAAAAGCGGGCCAGCGTTGCGCGCGTTTCCTCAACGATCTGCTCGTCTGTCACCGCTTGCCGCGCATCAAATTGAGCGCGCAGATGACAAATCAACAGAAACACTGCCAATTCGTTCAGCTCGCCGCGCAAATGGACGACTTTTTCCAAAACAAGGGCGGTGTGCCCCGCTTCGCAAGTCTCCCAAACGATTTGAATTTCGTTTTGGATGGCTTGAATGCGAGCTTTGGCCGCGTCGCGCGTGGAATCCAACATCTAATCGTAGATATGGCCGCCCATCCAACCGGTGAGCGTAATCGCCGCCAACCCAAAAGCATTCACGAAGGCGAAAACGCTCCCTTCAATGCGCCCCCACTTGCGAAATCGGGCGACGCGCCAAGCGCACAGCAGCCCGAAAACGCCCAGCGTCACGAGGCCAAAGTTCTTGTGCCACTCGGTTTTTTGCGCCAGTTCGCTTTGTTTGCCCGCGAATGGATTGCCGAAATAGCCCAGGCCAAACGTCACCAGGAGCAGACCGAATCCCGCAAGTTGCATCCAAAACGCGGCCTCTCGCCAAATCGCCCGCTTGGGGGAAAACAAAAGCGCCGCCGCGTCGAAACCGACCGCGCCTAAAAGCAAGCCAATCGAAAGGTGAGTCGAGGCTTGATGGGCTTCGATGAGCGACCATTCAGGGCGCCCAAACAGCTCGAAAAGTTGTTGAAAAAGTGACATGACTCTATCTCTGCCCTTTTGCTCTCGCGCCATCAAGACTCGACTCTGGCGTCGCAACTACGGCACAAGACCGATTTCGGGTTCTCCCAAATTGTCGCGGTTGTGCATTCCCACACCCTGGATGCTTGGGCCAATGGCGGCGATGGTGCGCGACCATTTGAGCCACTTCACATGGCCGTCAGCGAACAGATAGTTCGAGCCGTCGAAGTGACGCTCCGGTGCCAGATGCGAGTAGAACTCGCTGTATTGTTCGGGCGTGGTTTCCGAAGCGTCAATAGGCCAGGGATGGTAATCGGTTTCTTCGCCATCTCGGGTGCGTTCGGCCATAGCGATTTGCTCTGCCGTGTTTTGAAAGAGCGCAATCGGTAGGGCGTGCGTGAAGTAGCCGGTCATGGCGTAATCGCTGTTGGGGCGGTCGCTGGGCGGCGTCCAGGTTTCGGACAGCGAGGGACAACGAAAAACCTGTTCGCTTTTGATGTAAGGCTGAATTGGGCCAAACCAGCTATAACCGGTGTCTTCATCCACGACCAGAGTGCGTTCGTCGTAATCCTGTTGGTATTGCGCCATCGCAATTCCAATCTGTTTGAGGTTGGATTGGCAGCTTGAACGCCGCGCATTTTCCCGCGCGCGTCCAAAGACGGGAAACAAAATCGCCGCGAGAATCGCAATGATGGCGATAACGACGAGAAGCTCCACAAGGGTGAAGCCGTTCGGCTGAGTGAAGCCGAGCCGAGGCCGACCGGCCTTGGAATGGGTGATTTTGAGTGTCATGTTGAGATGTTCCTGATTTGAAGTGAGCGAAAA
>ERZ1066120.742-NODE-742-length-26352-cov-39.468114_pt1 | contig 26352 bp, 23 predicted proteins | sample MGYA00382767_ERZ1066120 | MGnify/ENA primary metagenome ERZ1066120 (study PRJEB33369, sample SAMEA5778350) | biofilm metagenome | biome: Industrial cooling water; feature: Water cooling tower basin; material: Biofilm | place: United Arab Emirates | collected...
ATCAAACTATCCAAATTGTTAACATTGCCTGTTGAAATAGCAACATCCCATACCTCACATCTTGCACTAGTCCCAGAAACCGGGCAACAGTCACGAAAAATCAACGTTTTATAGCAAATTATTTGTCAAGAAGCCCGGTTTATTTAAGCTTATTGAGAATGCTGCAAGATGTGAGATACCTTCAAATAATTAGGATGTTCCCGTATGATATAGCTTATCAGCTATTAATGTAATTATGAACAGTAATTTAAAGAAGCTGTATGACTTTTAATGTACTGTAACATTTAATCTTCTTATGCCATTGTGGCACAGTATATTGTGGCACAGGATATTGTGGCACAGGCATCCTGCCTGTGCTTTCCAGTAACTTAATCAGGTAAAGCAAAACCAGTCCTAGGATCACCAATATATAGTCCTAACGTAAGCGAGCGTATCACCTCATCCCAGTGAGGTATTAACTGTTCAGCCTGGTCAGCCCAATAATCGAATGTAATCAAACATTGAATATTTGACCCAATACCAACACAAGTTCGCGAAAAAGCCTCACGCGGTTCAGCTTGAGTATCAATAAATTTAATTTCCATCCAAACAATCCGCGCGGTTTGGCGTTTAACGCTAACAACTTCTCCCCGCTCAATAATATTACGGTCATCTTCTTCCATTGCTTGTTTCAGAACCGACTTAAGCGGAAACAAGCTCCAATCACGTGATGAAGGTAAACGATTAAAAGATACTTCCAAACAGCAATCATCATCAGGGGGTTCTTTATCGGTAAACTTAAATGACTTTTCTTTTGGCTCAAAAGCCCAGTCACGGGGGACATTGAAACGAACGGCGCCTCTATCAGCCACAAAAATTTTATAGCCAGGTGGACCATCCCAGCCGTGGTCTGGCTTTAATTCAAGCGTTTTTTTAATCCACTGGAGATTGTCTTTCTTACGCTTAGACATAGTGCTAATGTATTACTAACATATGTTTGCCCACTTAGTCTATAATATCAAGCCGTGCGAATTTTTGCTTATTAGTAATATAATTCAAGACTGTACGATGCGTCATACAAGCTCAAAGAAACCGGGCTTTTATACGATGATTTGCTTTTTTAGCACAATATTTGGCAAAAAGCCCGGTTTCTAGTCTTGCTGAAAACGTAGATAATGATACAGGATAAATTAAAAATGACAACGAAGGATAAAGTATTACTTGGCATGCTGGTGTTTGTGCCTATTTGTTTTGCAACGCAATGGCTGCATTTACATCCTGTGATTGTTTTTCTAGCTTCCGGCTTGGCAATTGTTCCTTTAGCTGCTCGCATTGCTAATTCCACAGAAGAAATTGCTGCGGTTATTGGGCCTTCTTTAGGAGGACTGCTTAATGCTACCTTTGGTAATGCCACTGAAATGATTATTGCTATTGTTGCTCTTCAAGCTGGTTTAGTAGATGTAGTAAAAGCTAGTATTACGGGAACTATTATAGCTAATTTGCTTTTGGCATTAGGCGCCGCAATTACTTTAGGAGGGTTACGGTTCAAAGAGCAAAATTTTCAGCCTACGGTTGCAAGAATCAACGCTTCTTCACTCAATTTAGCATTAGTTGTACTATTAACTCCTACTGCCATCGATTTTACATCAAAAGGATTAGAGCCTGCAACTATTAATAACTTTTCCGCAGTTGCTTCTGTTCTTCTGTTACTATTTTACGTTTTGTCGCTGTTGTTCTCAATAAAAACTCACAAGTATGTATATGAAGTGGAAACAACTGAGGTGGAAGAAATTGATACTACCCATCAAAAAGAACCTTTATGGAAACCAATTATTATTTTGTTAGTGTGTACTGTAGTACTGGTCTTTGTTTCTGATATTTTAGTAGAGAGCTTAGAAAAAGCAATTAAGACTTTGGGATTGAGTGAATTATTTACGGGTGTAATTTTAATTCCACTTTTTGGAGGCGCCGTTGAGTACATAACTGCCGCGACCTTTGCCATTAAAAATAAAATGGATTTAGCGGTATCAGTCGCAATGGGTTCAAGTTTACAAATTGCCATGTTTGTTGCTCCAATTTTAGTATTAGTCGGTCAATTTATGGGACAACCGATGAATTTGGAATTTAATCCTTTTGAAGTATTGACAGTGGCAATTGCGGTTGTTATTACTAACTCTATTAGTACCGATGGAAGCTCTAATTGGTTGGAAGGCGCCTTGCTACTTATAACCTATGCGGTTTTAGGAACAGCATTTTATTTCCATCCTTAGTACTTCATATCAAAAGTTTTGTTTCGTTGTAGGGTGGGCACTGCCCACCATACTATTATTTTTTGATTTAGGATGTTTGTCTCCGGAACAATGGGAACCAAGGTTGGCGATGCTGGTTCAGAAAATGCTGATGATAAGTTGCTCATAAATAATTGCTTGTAATTCGCTTACAAAATTAACTTGCTATTTAATTTGTTTATAAAAGTTGCTTTTTAATAATCTTTATTATACCACCAACTGTATTAGCACCAATGGAAGCTTTAAATTGCACAACTGGTACACCTACTAAATCTCCTAATTTTCCGTTGCGACTGACATTTTGCTGCCATTCCTCAACTTGAAACAGCTTCCTAAGCTGTTCTGCAAGTTTTTCCACAGGTGCTTTTGCAGCAAAAATACTATACGCAGAACCTTGTTTACGAATCGCATCTCGATACTCAAGAGAGCCAAGCTTATCCAAAACCATTAATTACACCTCCTAACATTCACGAATACTTAATTTATCTGTATTAGGTTATAAGCTAAGTATTCCCATAAAATTTGTATAACTTACGCAATCAGCACATATAAAGCGTAGGGTGCGTGACGTTACGAAAAAACTGCAATTTATTTATATAGATTTTGAAATATTTTATACAAGTGACTTCTTGAATTGCTACCAAGGGATTGTTATAAAATAAAATTTAAGGTTCTGGATATCCAGTGTTTAAGTAAGCTGCATTAATCACCTCTATAATTTTATCGGGACTAATGAGTTCTAGCAAATTATGAATAAAAAGCCATTTTTCTCGATATTTATAAATTAAAGCCTCTTGTTCATCAGTTAACTTTGTAATAATTTTATGATTTGGCATGTTTCAACGTATAATTACTCATTATATCTCTGATTGTCAGTATATAATTTATATTCATCTTGCATAAAGAGGAGCTTTTTTGTGAAAGGTAGAATCTTATAAATATCGATATTATAAGATGCTTCACTGCGTTCAGCATGACAATTTAGTATTTAGCATGACAATTTAGTGTTGCTATCTTGTATTTTAACAACAATATTTGTGCCCCTCTCCGCTTGCCGAAGCGGCACACTACGTGAACGGAGAGGTCTTTTCAACTTCGTTTATAAACCAACTCCATCTTTAGCTTCTGAATTTCCAGCTTTAACTTCTCATTCTCCACGCTCAAGCTCGCATTCTCATGCTTAATTACTTCAATCTCATTTTTCTTACTCAAAGCTTGATTAATTGCTAATTTTCGCATATCCAGCGAAAACCAGCGCTGATAGGTTTCGGTATGTACTTGTACGCTATGACCTAAATTATCTGCTGCTGCTTTAATTGGTATTCCTAGAACATGCGCGCGTATTGCCCATGCGTGACGTAAGTCATATGGTTTAAAGTCTAGTCCAACTTTTCTAAACCACCAGCTTACTCGTTGTGTTAATGCTGTTATATCAGCATGTTTAGTCTTGTCTTTTTTACTTATTGCCGTTGCTAGCATTTTTAAAGATTTAGGATTTCTCAAGTCAAAATCTTCAATCCATTGTTTATGTAATGGTAATGCTTGTCTTTCTCCGGTTTTACAGTCTTTATGGACTTTCCATGTTAAGTCTATATTTTCTTGGCTTAACCACCATGTAATATCGGGGTTAATAAAAAGTTCGCGTGGACGTAAACCAAAGACTGCTAGCATTCCGTATGTCCATCGCCATAACTGCCAGCTATCTTGTACATCTTGATTAACTTGATTGCCTCTATTATATAGATAATCTTCAAATTTAGTAAATCCTGTAGATATTTCTTCGTCAGAGGGTATATTTCTAGAATTGCGCTCTGGCATTTTAGAATATTTTGATAAATCTATGTCTATTTTAAATGTTTGACAAAATGCTGATATTGCTCTTGCTGCATTATATCTTACCCATTCTTTATCAAGTTTTTCGATATAACCGATTAGGTTTTCGGTTGTGGCTATATCTTCAGGGTTCGTGATGCGCTTTGTTCGAGAATAATAATAAAAAAATGTATGTTCGCTTTTTGTAGTGCGTTTATGTGTTTTAAAATACTCGTGTTCAAATTGTTCTAATAATTCACCAATTTTTTTAAAGTCTTTTTTTATTGCTTCGTTACCTAAGTATTTATGATTCCATTCAAAGGTTTTACGCGCGATTAATTTACCTAGTTCATATGCTTCTTCTTCTGCTGTTTTTAATCCGTCTAAGTTAGCGGGAATATTTAAGCTGATATTATATTGCTTTCTATCGGTGCCATTTGTGTTTTTATCACCTGGTTTGAGTGGTAATGTCGCGCGTAACTGTAAACTTCCATTTGATTCGCGAATTGTTACTTTTGTTTTTGCTGATTTTAAACGTTGATTAATTATTTCTAATTCTTGTTGTAGTTTGAAGTGCATATGCTTGTTGAAAAAAGGAAATGTGGCGCCGCATCGTTTGAAGTGTAGATGCATTTATCACTGATGATCCCCCCTAACCCCCCTTAGTAAGGGGGGGACAAGAGTTATTCAAAACTCTTTTTAAATATTAAGAAAAAGAAGGATTTAAAGCCCCCCCTTATTAAGGGGGGGGTTGGGGGGGATCAAATTAGCCTACATTCAGTTTATAAATATATGTGTTATCTATAAACAAAGTATTAGAGAAACATTGTTAACATTTAACATTAAATAATAATGCATTTCTCAGAATACTCCGGCCCTTATCACGGTTACGACGGATTTGCAATCTTCGCACGTGATATGGACTTAGCACTCAACAGCCCAACCTGGGGATTAATCAACACTCCTTGGAAAAAAGCTGAAGTTACTGCTAAAGCTGCTTAAAAAAGTTATGAGTGAGGAGTTATGAATTAGGAGTGAGGAGTTAAGAGTTAATGGCTAATTTTTTATCTCTAACTCCTAACTCCCCCTAACTCCAAAAAATTCCTAACTCCTAACTCCTAACTCCTAACTAATCTTCACCCATTACTCAACAAAAGAGATAAAGAAAATGCCACAGAATCCAGAAAGAATCGTTGACCACTTAGAGCTATTCAAGCAAGAAGAATACACTCAACTTTTCAAGAACAAGCACGAACAATTTGAAGGCGCCCACCCAGCAGAAGAAGTACAACGTGTTTCTGAGTGGACAAAAGGTTGGGAATACCGCGAAAAGAACTTTGCTCGTGAAGCATTAACTGTTAACCCAGCTAAAGGTTGCCAACCAGTAGGCGCCATGTTCGCAGCACTGGGTATTGAAGGAACTCTTCCTTTTGTTCAAGGTTCACAAGGTTGTGTGGCATATTTTCGTACACACCTTAGCCGTCACTACAAAGAGCCTTGCTCGGCAGTTTCTTCTTCGATGACTGAAGACGCGGCAGTTTTCGGTGGTTTAAACAACATGATTGAAGGTTTGGAAGTTTCTTACAAACTTTACAAGCCCAAAATGATTGCTGTTTGCACAACCTGTATGGCCGAAGTTATTGGAGATGACCTTGGCGCCTTCATCACCAACGCTAAAGGTGCTGGTGCTGTACCCCAAGATTTACCAATTCCTTTCGCTCACACTCCTAGCTTCGTTGGTTCACACACCACTGGCTACGACAACATGATGAAAGGTATTCTTCAAAACCTCACTGAAGGTAAGAAGGGCGCAGCCAACGGTAAAGTAAATATTATCTCTGGTTTTGATACCTATGTAGGTAACAACCGTGAAGTTAAGCATATGCTTGGCTTAATGGGAGTTGAGCATACCATCGTTTCTGACACCAGCGATTACTTTGATGCACCTAACGATGGTGAGTATCAAATGTACCCAGGTGGTACCAAGATTGAAGATGTAGCTGATACCATCAACGCGAAAGCAACTGTTTGTTTACAACGCTACACCACACAGAAAACTCGCGAGTACATCGAGAAAACCTGGAAGCAAGACACTAAAGTTCTTCGTCCTTTCGGTGTTAAGGGTACTGACGAATTCTTGATGGCTATATCAGAAATTACTGGTAAGGCTATTCCTAAAGAGTTGGAAGTTGAACGCGGTCGTTTAGTTGACGCAATGACTGACTCTTATGCGTGGATTCACGGTAAGAAGTTCGCTATCTATGGCGACCCTGACCTTGTTTACAGTGTAACTTCGTTCTTGCTCGAAATGGGCGCCGAACCTGTTCACATTCTTTGCAACAACGGTGACCAAGAATTTAAGGCTGAAATGGAAGAAATGCTCAAAGCTAGCCCATTCGGTCAAGGCGCCACTGTTTGGATTCAAAAAGACTTGTGGCACTTCCGTTCCCTAATGTGTTGGTTATCAAACTTGATCCCCCAACCCCCCTTGATAAGGGTGGCTTTAAATCTTGTTCCCCCCTTGATAAGGGTGGCTTTAAATCTTGTTCCCCCCTTGATAAGGGCTTTAAATCTTGTTCCCCCCTTGATAAGGGCTTTAAATCTTGTTCCCCCCCTTATTAAGGGGGGTTAGGGGGGATCGATTTGTTCAAGTTCTTCAAGGTGTCGCGCGCTCAGAAGGCTTTCCTCATCTAAGTCCTCATCAGAACCATCTTGGTCAAGCTGTTCTTTTACTGTTGCTATTTGTTGATTAATTATTGGTAATACTTTACCTTGACTAATTGCTGTTTTTAACAATTCAAATCGTTGTGGTTCTTCAATTCGACGCAACAGTTGTGAGATATAACGACTAATTATAACTTCGTTGCTCAAATCGAAAATGTCATTATTATATTCATCTTCTTGACCTAACAAAAAGTCTTCACTGGCGCCAAACAAAGCTTCCACAACCGAGGGAATGGCATTTACAGGAATTTCTTGAACGGTGCTTTCAAGCTGTTCTAGAAAAATACTAGTTTGTGCCATACCTTCAGTACGCTTTTGCTTAACAAGTTCTATTAAATGTTCTTTAAACCTTTCTGTATCGTAAGCTAAAGCAAGCATAGTTTTTATTTGAGTGTTAGATAATTCATATGCTGAAATGGCTAGACGGAAGTAGATTGGAAATATTTCTAAACTACACACACGCATTTGCTTATGCCATTCAGACTCTTTCTCATCAGCAGAGCTATTACTCCAAACAGATTTTAATTTTGGAAAAAGCTGTATGAGAAGATTTTGTACAGGTTGCTTGTCTTCGGGGGATAGTTGAGCAATCCAGGTATTAAGTAAATTTTTCAATTCGTCTGTGGAAGTATCAACCTTACCTGCAAAAGCATAAGGATTTTGGTAGATTATGTCATATATAGCTGGGCAAAAGATTCGCAAACACTCAATAGCAATAAAATCAATTGGATTGACTTCGCCTTTTACTGCTGGATATGTAACTGTTAAAGTGTTAGTTAAACGACTAATAGCGGGTATGTTATTAATAAAATGGTCTATTCCTTGGAAGTAAATATTACTCCAGCGTGCTTGATTAAATTCTTCTTTTGCTATATCAGTAAATACTTTATTAAGTTTTTTAAAAAACAGCTTGCGAAGTAAGGTTTTACTTGGAGTAGGTAATTCAAACTCGGCTTGAATAATTTGTTGTAAGTATGATTCTTTAGATACTGCTTGGGTTTCTGTAATTGTTTCCATTACAGCTTCTTTATTAAAGGCTAAAACATAAACAACGTTAGAAAAATTCGGAATAGCTTTAAAAATCCGAAATAACTGCTTAATATCCTCACCTGGTAATCTATCTATATCATCAACTGTGACAACTATACGTTTATCCTGCTTTGCAAGCGTCTTTTCTACTTCTTCTTTAAATTGCGAAGCTTCTTTGTCTTTATCGTCTAATAATGTTACTAATGCCTTGCCAGTTTGAGCATAAGGTAAAGGTATTTCTGAAATAATTCCGGCAAAATCAGCAAGTGTCTTTCTTATACCTCTTGGCACGGCTTTTTCTTTGCTTAAAACGTTTTGTAATTGCTCAAAAAAGCGTCTTGCAATATTCTGGTGTCCAGAAAATAGCCAGGGATTAAAAGGAACAATAATTGGTTGCTCTTCTTCCGGCTTTTGCTGAAGATAATGACCTATAAAGTTTAATAGTGTTGATTTGCCAGAATTCCAAGAACCGTAAATACCAATTATGAAACCTTCTGGAAAGTTCATTTCGCAAATGCTGTCTGCTAGATACTTCGCAAAGCTCGCATGACCTAGCAAGTCATTTTCTGGATCGACTAGAGAGCTATCTGTAGATATATCGTTAATATCGGTTGTATCGGTCATAACACTTTTAGAATTTACAAACAGAAGCCCGGTTATAACCAATAAACCGGGCTTCTATAATTCTATGTGTAAGTTGTAAGGTGGGCACTGCCCACCCTACTACTATCGGTAATGGTTTCCTTACTACTTAGCAGCAGCAGCTTCGCGTTCTTTGGTTTCTTTTATCACGGTCTCTGCTACGTTGGCAGGACATGGTGCGTAATGAGAAAATTCCATCGAGAACTGACCGCGACCGGAAGTCATGGTACGTAAGTCACCAATGTAACCAAACATTTCGCTTAATGGTACATCCGCTTTAATACGGGCGCCAGTAGGGCCTGTTTCTTGCGATTTAATGAGTCCACGACGACGGTTCAAGTCACCAATTGCATCACCCATATAATCTTCAGGTGTAAACACATCGACTTTCATGATGGGTTCGAGCAACTGAGGAGAAGCTTTTGGTAAGGTTTGGCGATAAGCAGCTTTAGCAGCGATTTCAAAAGCAATCGCTGATGAGTCAACAGGGTGGAAACCACCATCAACCAAGGTAAATTTCAAATCTACGCAAGGGAATCCTGCTAACACACCTTTATCGATACTACTTGCAAAACCTTTTTGAACTGCGGGCCAGTATTCTCTAGGTACGCTACCACCAGTTACCTTGGTCTCGAATTGGAAACCACTACCAGGTTCACCGGGTTCAACAATGTAATCGATTTTAGCGTATTGACCAGAACCACCAGATTGTTTCTTGTGGACGTAGCCATCTTCAACGCGCTTGGTAACAGACTCACGGTAAGCAACTTGAGGTTTACCAACTTCGACTTCAACACCGTGAGTACGTCTGAGAATATCAACTTTAATATCTAAATGTAACTCACCCATCCCTTTAATGATGGTTTCGCCACTTTCGGAATCAGTTTCAACGCGGAATGATGGGTCTTCCTGTACCATTTTACCAAGTGCAATCCCCATTTTTTCGGAGGTACCTTTCTTAGTAGGTGTCACCGAGATGGAAATAACTGGCTCTGGGAAGACCATTGGTTCTAAGGTTGCGGGAGCTTTGGGGTCACAAAGGGTGTGTCCGGTTTGGACGTTTTTCATCCCTACAATAGCTACAATGTCCCCAGCTTGAGCGGAATCAATTTCTTGACGGTCGTTAGCGTGCATCTCAACCAAACGGCTAATACGTTCGGTTTTACCTGTTGCGGTATTGAGAATTGTATCACCTTTATTTAATACACCAGAGTAAAGACGGGTAAAGGTGAGGGCGCCGAAGCGGTCATCCATAATTTTAAACGCTAATGCACGCAACGGTTTCGTTGGGTCAACAATAGCAAATTCGCCAGTTTCGTTACCTTCTAAATCTACTTCTGGTTGTGGTTTTACTTCTGTTGGGTTGGGCAAGTAGTCAACAACAGCATCGAGTACTAACTGCACACCCTTGTTTTTAAACGAAGAACCGCAATAGGTGGGGAAGAAGGACAGATTAATAGTGCCTTTGCGAATACAACGCTTAATTTCGTCGATAGAAAGTTCTTCGCCTTCTAAATATTTTTCCATCAATTCGTCGTCTTGCTCGACAGCTGTTTCAATCAGCATCTCGCGGTACTTTTCGACGTCATCTTTCATGGAGGCGGGAACTTCTTTGATTTCATAGTTCATTGGGTCGCCAGAATCATCCCATACCCATGCTTTACGGGTTAATAAATCTACCACGCCTACAAAATCGTTCTCTGTACCAATTGGTAGTACCATCACCAACGGTTTCGCTGCTAGGACATCATTAATTTGCTTAACAACTCGGTAAAAGTCGGCGCCAATGCGGTCAAGTTTGTTAATGTAAACGACGCGAGCAACTTTTGAGTCATTAGCATAACGCCAGTTGGTTTCAGATTGAGGTTCTACACCACCACTAGCGCAAAATACACCGACACCACCATCTAGTACTTTCAGTGAACGATAAACTTCAATGGTAAAGTCAACGTGTCCAGGGGTATCAATAATATTGAATTGGTGATCGTTCCAAAAACAGGTGGTAGCAGCAGATTGAATTGTAATGCCTCGCTCTTGTTCTTGTTCCATGAAGTCGGTCGTCGCCGCACCTTCATGCACCTCACCAATTTTGTGGATTTTTCCTGTCAGTTTCAGGATTCTTTCTGTTGTGGTGGTTTTACCAGCGTCTACGTGGGCGAAGATACCGATATTTCGATAACGAGTGAGGTCTTTCATGTTTTAACTAAACTACTAGAAACCGTTGGCGAATAGCTCTAAAATGGCACTATAGAATTAACTTGAGTTGCCTGTGAGCGCCAGCAAGGGCTGGATTTCCTTAACATAGAACACCGGAAGTAGTCCTGATGTTTTGAGAAAACTTAATAATTACACAATAATTATAAGCTAACCTGTGTTCCACAGGTTGGTTCGGGCATAAAAAAGCTAAGAGCCTTAATTTATGTCTCGGATTAAGCTAGCATAAATTTTCTGCAATGTGGGGTATTTTGTGCTAAAGGTTCAGAGGCGCCGTTTTTGATCCCCCCTAGCCCCCCTTGATAAGGGGGGAACAAGATTTAAAGCCCCCCTTATTAAGGGGGTTGGGGGGATTGAATTACTATTTAATAACTTGATCTAGTAATTGTCTTGCAGGTTGTGCTTTAGTAAGTGCTGCTTGGTGGTCAGTGTAAGTACGAACAAGACGAGAAAGACCATTTACACCTGACTTTAGTTGCTCAAGTTCTTCCCCTTCTAGCAGTTCTCCATCGAGCATTCGTCCAATTAAAGGTTTAATATCGCCTACTTCTAGTCGAGCTTTTTGGAGTTTTTCTAACGCACTCAGTAAAGCTTTTAGCGAGTTTAAGATTTCGTCAATATCCTGGGCGCCTTCTACTAGTTCCGACGAATCTTTAACAGGCGCCAGGTCTTCTGCATCTGAAACCTCAGACTCCACAGTAGATGTTTCGCTTTTTGCCCCATTTGACTTTGCCATTAATGCTTCCCTCTAGCAATTTCCCTTAGTTTACCGTTTTTAGCCGTTCTAATTCATGCAAAACCATTCAAAAGCTTGCCGCTAACAGAATTTTTCGACATCGCAGTTATTGTACTCTTATGCGATAACAATCAACTATGAAACGTGAAACCCTAGCTGAATTGGTAGCTCGGACTGTAATTGAGTTTGAAAAACGTGAGGTACAGCTACAACAACCTTCACAGATACAACATAAACCTAAGCTTCGTAAGTCCAAAGCAGCCTAACCTCTAAGAAACCGGGCTTCTGTACGAAAAATCAACGTTTTATCGCAAAATGTTTGGCAAGAAGCCCGGTTTCTGTTCGATATGCTCCCGTTAGCAACTCCTGAGAGCGGATGTAACGGATAAATGATTTGTTAAAACAATTTGTATTCCGATAATCATACTTACTTCTGTAAGATAAACTATCCGTTACATCCGTTAATCATTCGTTGCCTATTATGCTGTTTATTCGTGTGCAATCGTTCTTAATATTGCTGGCTGTTTCGGCGCCTTTAAGCGTATTTTCGGTTGAGCCTAGTAACATATCACAAGCTGTAGCACAAGCGAGTAATGATAGCAAAAATCAAGCAGATAAGCTGATAAAAGAAGGTCTAAGATTACGTGATAGTTTGCAGTTACAAGCTGCGTTGAAAAAGTTTGAAGAAGCTTTAAGTATTGCTCGTAAAAATAAGAACAAAGCAGTTGAAGGTAAGGCACTCAATAATATTGGTAATGTATATGCTGATTTGAATCAAGTGCAGCAAGCTATTAGTTATTATCAACAGGGTTTAGATGTTGCAAAAGCTATAAAAGATTCTGGTTTAGAAGCGCGAATATTATCTAATATAGGACTTACTTATCGAGATAGTGGTGACTCTGAGCTAGCGCTTGAATATTGTAACAAAGCTTTAGTAGTAGCGCGTCGAAGTGGCAACCATGAAACAGAAGCACTTGCACTTAAAGGGTTAGGTGCCATTGCGATTATATCAGATGCAAGTAAAGGTATAGAATATATAGAACAAGCTTTGGTTGCTGTGCGTAAAGCTAACGGTACGGGTGATGATAAATTACGTCAGCGTAATTTAGAAGTTACTATTTTAATGAGTTTAAGTGGTTTTTATTATGGAATAGGTTACGGGGGAGGGTTGACTCTAAGAAATGTCACTCCAAGTAAGGCGCCTGGTAAATTACTAGATAGAGCATTAGAATATTATCAACAAGCTGCTGTAATTGCCAAAGAGACAGGTGATAGTTTGCAGCAAGGTAAAGCACTTTCGGGGGTAGGAAGTATTCATAATGCAAGAAGCGAGTTTGCAGAAGCGATAAAGTCGTATGAGCAAGCTTTAGAAATATTTAAAAAATCAGACGGTTTACAACTTCAAGTTCGAGATACATTATCAAGTCTGGCTGAAGTGTACGTGAACTGGAATAATAAAGATAAAGCAATATCATATTATCAACAAGCCTTGGCGATAAATCAAGCGATACCTACTAATACTCCTGTTAATAAGTTTGTTATTAATACTCAGCAAGGATTAATTCAAGTAAACATTGCAAACGCTTATGCGGATACAAGTAAGTACGAGCAAGCGATTAAATTTTACGAACAAGCAATAACAACCTTAAAAACATCTTTAAATCAAACTGGAAGTATTACGACTACTAACCCAACCGAGCAATATTTACTTCAGGGTAATAAATTACTCGCAAATCAAGGAATTAAAGTAAGTTATATAAAATTATGTGATTCTTACAGAGTACTTGGTCAGAACGAAGCAAGCAAGAAAGCTTGTCAAGATGCATCGAGTCGGATAGGAGCTACACCAAAAACACCACCGCAGAAAACATCAAATGAATTAGAAGAAGCTCAACAAAGTTTAGCATCAGCGCAGTCAGTAGGAAATCGTAGTGTAGAAGCAAATGCACTAGCTAAAATTGGCAACGCTTATGCAGACCTTGGAGAAAAAGACAAAGCATGGGAATATTTACAGAAAGCAATTAAATTAGCTCGTGAATATCCTTTATTTGAGTCTTTTGTATTGTATCAAGCAGGTTCATTTCAAGAAAAGCAGCAGCAATATGATTTAGCTATTAATTATTATAAGCAAGCTGCGGCATCTGCGAGTAAAAGGAACCAAAAGCTAGAAGAGGCAAATATTTACAATAAAATAGGCACACTTTACCATTCTAGAAAAAATTTACCCGAAGCAACGACAGCTTTTTATAACGCCATCAAAGTTTTTGAGTCAATACGAGTAGACCTTACAGACAAAAATCAAATTTCTATTTTTGAAACCCAGGCACAAGTTTACAGTTTACTTCAACAGGTGTTAGTCGCTCAAAACAAATATCAAGAAGCTTTGGAAGTTTCAGAACGTGGCAGAGCAAGAGCATTTATTAACTTACTCACCGCGCGCCAATCTCAAAATAAAAGTAACCTACTAGAAATATTACCACCAACACTCAAAGACATTCAAAAAATTGCCAAACAGCAAAACGCCACCTTTGTTGAGTATTCTATCAGTAAAAACAAATCTGACATATATATATGGGTCGTTAAGCCAACGGGAGAAATTGAATTTCAACAAGTTGATATAAATTCCAACACTCCTTTAAAAGATATAGTCGTCACCGCTCTTAACTCAATAGGCGCCACGAGAGGGTTGACAGTATTGGCGCCAGAAAATAAACAGCCACAAGCAAACGCCACACAAAAACTTCAAGCACTCCATCAACTATTAATTGCCCCAATAGCCCAACATTTACCCAAGAACCCCAACGATAAAGTAATATTTGTACCTCAAAACGAATTATTTTTAATACCCTTTCCTGCACTGCAAGATAACCAAGGTAAATACTTGGTAGAAAAACATACTATCCTCACATCACCATCAATACAACTCTTACAACTAACACACGAAAGGCGCCCATCATCAGAAGGAGCGTTAGTAGTAGGCAACCCAATAATGCCAAGCATACCAGTAAGACCAGGGCAACCACCGCAACAGCTAGTTAGTTTACCATTTGCCGAAAAAGAAGCGCGCGAAATAGCAGCAATACTCAACACAAAACCATTAATAGGAGAAGAAGCCACCAAAACCAAAGTAAAACAACTAATGGTTAAAGCCAGAATTATCCACCTAGCAACACATGGACTATTAGATGACTTTGGTGATAGTGTACCAGGAGCTATAGCATTGGCGCCGTCTTCTACCAACCTAACTAAAGCCCAACAAAGTAACAACGGTCTACTAACAGCAAGTGAAATCTTAAACATGAAGCTAAACGCAGACCTAGTAGTACTAAGTGCTTGTCAAACCGGACAAGGAACACTAACAGGAGATGGAGTCATTGGACTATCTCGTTCATTAATAGCAGCAGGTACAAAAAGTGTAGTCGTCTCTTTATGGAGTGTAGACGATGCATCAACCAAAGTACTAATGACCGAATTTTATCGCCAAATCCAGAAAACACCCGATAAAGGCGCCGCGCTTCGCCAAGCCATGCTAAACACCATGAAACAATACCCCAACCCCGAACATTGGGCAGCATTCACCCTAATAGGAGAATCTATATAATTTAACATCTTGTGGCACAGTCCGAAAAGCCTGTGCAGTGCAGCTTATCATTTTACCACAGAGGCACAGAGTACACAGAGGAAGAGAGGTTTAGAGAGTAGCACCTTCCTACAGCCGCCGAAGCAAAACGTTTTCCCTCAGAATATACATTACAATTCCATGATAATAAAAACACTAACAAAACATGACGCAGAAGATTACCGTCAAATTAGACTAGAAGCCTTACATAACAACCCAGACTCATTCGGCACAATACATCAAGAAGAAGCAGCCAAAACAATAGACGACTTTAGTGATAAAATACCAGTAGATAACAACAGCTTTATCTTAGGCTGCTACGACAATAAAAAACTAATTGCAATAGTAGCATTTCATCAAGAATTAAGAATAAAAACAAAGCATAAAGCATACATTCGCAGCATGTACGTCAAACCAGAATATCGGCGCCAAGGTATAGGTGAATTACTGCTGAATGAATTAATTGAAAAAGCAAAAGCTACAAATGAGATAGAAATACTATTGCTCGATGTCGTAACAAATAATTTACCAGCAAAACAACTTTATTTTTCATTTGGCTTTAAAATATACGGAATCGAAAAAATGGCGTATAAATTTAATAATCAATACTTTGATATAGAGTACATGCTTCTGCAAATTAAATGATAGGATTTACTAAAAACTTTATGGATAAAATTGCGTTAATCTTAAATCAAATTTCAAGGGAAATCATTGTAATATTAGTGGTACTAATTTCATGCAGGTAAATATTCAATCAGTAGGCACCACACAAAATTTGAGTGTATATAATCGAATATTCGATAATATAATAAGTGCAATTATGCATCAAATTAATATGCAGTAATGGTAATAGTAATATTAATATACGAATTATTGAGTGTTAATATGGCAGAAATATCTCAGGGTCATATTGATAGAATCGTACAAAACTATCAGGAACTAATTCGCATAATCAACTTTGCATCATCAACAGAGTATAGATTAGTTTCAGAATACGGGGAGACAGAGGACAGCATTAATGACTTAGAAGAACTTGCGGGTGTAGTGACAGATGCAACGGATAGATTTAAAAGGTTCCAGCTTGGTTACGCAGTATCGAGGAAATAATCAATAATTGGAGATTGTAATGGATAAGATAAGAGTTATTCCACCACTCGAAGTTCGACAAAAACACCTGGAAGGACTAAGGAAAACGCGCGCTGAAATACAAGAAGGAAACGCGATGATGGACAAACTCATCGACCACCTCGATGCACAAATAGCCCAAATGCCAGAACGAATGAGGAGAAATCTGAAATTCGACTAACTGAAAAACATATCAATTATATAGCGGCGCCTACGGGTACAAAAATAAATAATAAACACAAAATTCACTACTGACACACAAACGGCAAATTCAGTTCTGAATAAATTAGCGAGTACCAAAGTATTTAATAGTACTCTTATTATTGTTATCGGTGACAAACAACAGTTACCACCAGTATGAGTAAGCAGCATTAGTACCGTTCTGCCACCGAGCGGTATTTTAGTATCACAGGCAAGTCATACGATGGGGCATAACAGTTAACTAATTTGTGAACCAGGAAATCATTATATAGTAACCGTTTCGGGCATAAATTGACGTTCTATCTAAAAAACACCCTATGGTTCGCGGTGATATGGGAAAAATTAGCCAAAATGCTGTCTAATTGGTTTGCCTGCGTACCATTCCCATTCCAATACTGCTCGGTTAAGAAAATTCGATAAAATCATAAACCTTGTAGAGACGCGATTAATCGCGTCTCTACGTGCCCGAAATCAACGCAAAAAATCCTTAACCGAGCAGTATTGATTCCCATTCCCATTGGTGTTTTCCTTCCGACTCCTGCGTATAGTGCAAAGTCAGCTATGGCGCTAACTTGTTTAATGATTTCTGGCTCGACTTCTCCCATAATTTTATAGCTTACTTGCCCAACACAACCTATAAATTTACTGCCATTGTAAAGTGCTACTTTTAAGTGCTGGTTGTCTACGGTGTATTTGTATAGGCGAAAATCCCTTAAAGGGATTATTTGAAATTGCAATTGAATACGTGATTTTTGCTTTTCGTCATCACCCAACGTTTCAATCCCTTAAAGGGATTATTTGAAATTGCAATAAAAGGCTCTTTTGTCGAGGTTAGATAATGTTTGATTTTGTTTCAATCCCTTAAAGGGATTATTTGAAATTGCAATTGCCAGCGATAATTTTTTTCTGTTATGCGGAATATGCGTTTCAATCCCTTAAAGGGATTATTTGAAATTGCAATAATATTGGTAGAAGCAAATAAATCTTATCGAGTTTTGTTTCAATCCCTTAAAGGGATTATTTGAAATTGCAATTATATTCCGGGGGCTTAAGATTGGTACCTCTAAGTTTCAATCCCTTAAAGGGATTATTTGAAATTGCAATTGGCGTGCAATAGAAGATTTGAAGCGCCGTAGAGTACAGTTTCAATCCCTTAAAGGGATTATTTGAAATTGCAATGATAAGTTCATTCTCTTCTGTCATCCAATCGGTGTTTCAATCCCTTAAAGGGATTATTTGAAATTGCAATCACACCACTTGAAGCTAGGATATTTCAGAATATGAAGTTTCAATCCCTTAAAGGGATTATTTGAAATTGCAATCAAATATTTCTGGTGTTAGCGCACCAATGGCGCCAGTTTCAATCCCTTAAAGGGATTATTTGAAATTGCAATTTTTTCAATGGCGTTGTTGGTAAACGAAGTCTAGTTTCAATCCCTTAAAGGGATTATTTGAAATTGCAATTTTTTTTACGTGGTCAATGTCTAGCTTTGGCTTGGTTTCAATCCCTTAAAGGGATTATTTGAAATTGCAATGATAGACGAAAAATCAGGCGCCCATTTTAAGGGAATGTTTCAATCCCTTAAAGGGATTATTTGAAATTGCAATTAAGACGAAGAAATGGGCAGCACAACAATGGGCATTCGTTTCAATCCCTTAAAGGGATTATTTGAAATTGCAATATTCTGCTCAAAAAATCAGTATTTATCGTCAGCATATTGTTTCAATCCCTTAAAGGGATTATTTGAAATTGCAATAAAACTCTAGGCGCCTATCGTCTAGAGTACACAACGTTTCAATCCCTTAAAGGGATTATTTGAAATTGCAATCTATCCAAAATAAATTGAATAGCGGCTACTTAGCAGGTTTCAATCCCTTAAAGGGATTATTTGAAATTGCAATTCTAAGCAAGTTTTAGAATGCTTAAAAGAAAAATGGGTTTCAATCCCTTAAAGGGATTATTTGAAATTGCAATACTCTCTAAAAGTTAGTAGAACTTTTGTAGATTCAGTTTCAATCCCTTAAAGGGATTATTTGAAATTGCAATATTTCTTAGAACTGTGAGTATTAGGGGTGAATGTAGTTTCAATCCCTTAAAGGGATTATTTGAAATTGCAATTATAGTAGGGGGTATGGTTGCTGGCATTGTAATAGTTTCAATCCCTTAAAGGGATTATTTGAAATTGCAATTAATCGAGTAAGACTAATCCAGCGCCACTAAATGTTTCAATCCCTTAAAGGGATTATTTGAAATTGCAATTGCTGATGCTTCAAGCTTTACAGCATAATTCTGAGTTTCAATCCCTTAAAGGGATTATTTGAAATTGCAATACCTCTCGGTAAGGCGCCTGCTCCGTCCAGGATTTGTTTCAATCCCTTAAAGGGATTATTTGAAATTGCAATCGAAATATGTTTTTATCCTGAGTCAGCACAACGTTACGTTTCAATCCCTTAAAGGGATTATTTGAAATTGCAATTGCCAATAATATTTTCGTACTTCGTAAGGATAGCGTTTCAATCCCTTAAAGGGATTATTTGAAATTGCAATTTTACAGTGTAAGGATTTGAAGTTGATTTTGAGTTTCAATCCCTTAAAGGGATTATTTGAAATTGCAATAATGAAAATTTTGAAATTTGAAAATAAAAATCTAAGTTTCAATCCCTTAAAGGGATTATTTGAAATTGCAATGGAGTTTGGGAATGCTAATTAAAGAAGAATGGTTGGTTTCAATCCCTTAAAGGGATTATTTGAAATTGCAATGATGGTTATCCCTGTCCATCAAAGCATTTAAATTATAAGGTTTCAATCCCTTAAAGGGATTATTTGAAATTGCAATAGGAAAGAAAATATTATGGCACATTACAACATAGTTTCAATCCCTTAAAGGGATTATTTGAAATTGCAATTAAAATAATAGATGGGGTATCGCGCTCTTTAAAAGGTTTCAATCCCTTAAAGGGATTATTTGAAATTGCAATAAATCCTCGATATATAGATGCTCATTTGGTGAAGTTTCAATCCCTTAAAGGGATTATTTGAAATTGCAATAGTATTTTTGTACAAGCTAGCAGGGTATAAGGTGGTTTCAATCCCTTAAAGGGATTATTTGAAATTGCAATTGGAAAATGATGTCTCACACTCTGGCGCCTCATGAACTTGAGTTTCAATCCCTTAAAGGGATTATTTGAAATTGCAATTCCTAATTGCCAACCTATAGGAAATTTGCTGATGTTTCAATCCCTTAAAGGGATTATTTGAAATTGCAATGGCTCGATATGGAAGCTTTGCTGTATTTAGTTTTCAAGGTACTGTACCGCGAACCTAGACCAAGAATAGCGTTTCAGGCGCCGAGATGTCAAGATTGGCATAAGCTAAAATTGGTGGAATGCTTAATTGATAAGGGTTTTAGAGTTACCGCGAACCTGTATTAGGCGCCAAATTCTTCAAATCTATACAAGATAAACGTTTCGAGCATAAATTGACGTTACATGAAAAAAACACCCTATGGTTCGCGGTAATGTGGGAAAAAGTAGGCATAATGGCGCCTAGTTAGTTTGCCTGCGTACCATTCCCATACCCATTGGTGTCTTTCTTCCGACTCCTGCGTATAGGGCAAAATCAGCTATAGCGTTTACTTGCTTGATGACTTCTGGCTCAACTTCTCCCATAATTTTATATGTTACTTGCCCTACACAACCGATAAATTTACTGCGGGAGTCACTCGCAATTTCTGTGCGGATGTTAAAAAAGCTGGGAAAAATCGGTTCTATTATATTGTTCGATATTTCAATGCCGCTATATTTGTTCCAGCGTTGTAGTAAACTTTTGAATACTGATTCTTTTGTGGGTAGTGCTGTATCGAAGTTTCCTTGGCGAAAAGCTGTAGGAGTGGCAAATGTAAAGTTGATGCTTCGCTCGGCGCCGCTTGCTTGTTCATATAATTGTGCATAAGTACAGGCGTTTGCCCAAGATTGGTTTGACTGGGGTGTAGCTTGAATACTAGTAATAAACAAGTCAGCAGAACCTAAATGCCAAGCTTTTTCAGGATTTATATTTAACCAAAGTTGAGTCAGCTTACCAAATAAAGCGTCATCAAGCAAAGACAGGCGCCACCAGCAAGGTGTACCAGGTTGTATTGGTTCTTGGTACTGCCATTGTAAAGTGTTATTTTTAAGTGCTGTTTGTCTACGATGTATTTGTAGAGGGGAAAGCGTAAATGTTTTATCTGTGGTTGTATCATGAAGGATATCACCTAAACTCTTATCTACCGAACTGACAAGGTTGAGGAATAAAGCGTGATAATGCCTGCCACTTAAAAATTGTGGGTAGATACTGGACTGAGGTAGTAGGTTAAGGACTAAGCTGTGAGGCATTTGGCTTGCAAATCTTAAATTTTAAGGACTTACGCTGCATAAACCTGGTTTCTAGAATTTTATCAAATGTGATTTGTGATTCTGAGTTTGCTACATTATTTTTAATCAATTCCCTCCAGTAGCTTAGAAACTTGTTCTGGAGCGGGAAGTTTATTTTTGAGTTCTTGCGGCAAAGTGGAAACTACTTGATAAGTTGCGACACCGATTGGTTTATTGGATTCTCGAAGCGCATACTCTACAATTGTTTTACTCTTAGACTTACAAAGAATAATTCCAATCGATGGATTTTCATCAGGTTGTTTTACTGTGTCGTCTAAAGCAGCTAAATAAAATTGCATTTTGCCTACATACTCTGGTAAAAACTTACCAATTTTAAGTTCTACAGCTACCAAGCATTTTAAGAGCCGATGATATAATAAAATATCTATAAAATATTCTTCATCATCAATTTCAAGCCGATATTGACTACCCATGAAAGCAAACATTCCTCCCATTTCTTGCAAAAATGGTTCAACCCTTGCAAAAATCGCTTTTTCTAGCTGATATTCGCTATGCTCGTCTTTTAATTCTAAAAAGTCGAAAATATACTCATCCTTAACAGCTAACTTTGCTTGATTACGAATTTCTTCTGAAACAGTTTGCTGAAAATTTGTTTGGTTAAGTAAAGTTTTTTCATAAGTCTGATTCTCTATTTGGTGAATTAAAACATTTTTAGTCCAGCCAAATTTCTTAGTCATTCTAATATAAAACTCTCTTTCTAAATCATCTTTACACTTTTCTAAAATAACTATATTATGAGTCCAAGCAATTTCTGCAACCATTGGTTGCAGTTTTTCATTCTGATAATATATCACATAAAATATACGCATATTCCAAATATTACGGGCAGAAAATCCACTAATACCAGGAAACTCAGTTTGTAAGTCTTTTGCTAACTGCTCAACGACTGATTTACCCCAACTATTACCCTGCTGGCGCCTAACAATCATCTTACCAATATCCCAATATAGCGCGATAAGCTCTTTATTTACAGCTTTCAAAGCTTCATATTGAGCGGAACGAATACGCTCTTTGATTTCTAATAGAAGATTTTTGTACTCTTCAGGAATTGGTTTACTCATAACATTAATTTGTAAATATAATTTAGTTGGGTTTCTCGCTTTCGGCTAAAAACCCTAATTTTAGGGGTCGCAAAAAAAGTTATCCTACTGATGAAGGGTCAAAGGCGCCTAATACCTAATTCTTCTCTCAACGTGCGTTTTACATCTTCCCACTCAGTACCACAGTAGTAGTACTTTCTCTCAACAATATCGGCTAGATAATAACCTGGTACCGCATTGTTGATTTTCCTAAGCTCGTTCGCAACTTCTTTCATGGTCAAACCAAGAAACCGGAACAAATTTTCTTGATTAAGATCAGGAAAATTGTAAGGGTTGTAAAAACGCTCGCCTCTGACAAAGCGCCAGCAATTTGATGTCCGGATTATTATACGTATGTAAGTTGGGTAAACAATAGTGTCCATACTTTATAATTAAATCAAGAAAACCCCTAGGTCTTTTTGTTTTCAAGGTTCAGCATAGAAAGTCAAAACTTTCCATATATAATTATATCAAAGTTTAAACAAAAGTCAGATTCGGGTCGCCTGACTTCGTATTTGTTTCAATCCCTAAAAGGGATTTTATAAAGTTTAAACTCAATGCATTATCCGCAGATGGCGCAATGTTTATGTTTCAATCCCTAAAAGGGATTTTATAAAGTTTAAACTCTTCAAATACTTTTTTAAGTCCAGGGTCTTTTATTTGTTTCAATCCCTAAAAGGGATTTTATAAAGTTTAAACGAAAGGAAAGGAGCAGAAACAGTTATACCCCACAGGTTTCAATCCCTAAAAGGGATTTTATAAAGTTTAAACCTTTTCTTTTTCTTCTTCTGCTATTGCTGATACTGATGGTTTCAATCCCTAAAAGGGATTTTATAAAGTTTAAACTTTGAGGTAGCGCGTCGCCACGGTGAGTGGTTCGTTTCAATCCCTAAAAGGGATTTTATAAAGTTTAAACAAGAGTTGCGCTTCACAATAATCGGTAAAAGAGCCAGGTTTCAATCCCTAAAAGGGATTTTATAAAGTTTAAACTGGTTCTTGTTCTTTTAAATAGTCCAGAAAATCAACGTTTCAATCCCTAAAAGGGATTTTATAAAGTTTAAACATCTTCAGTTAGACCAGCGTCAAGAAAGTTTTTAAGTTTCAATCCCTAAAAGGGATTTTATAAAGTTTAAACTTCCAGTAGCTTCAAGCTGGGCAGAATTACCAGACTGTGTTTCAATCCCTAAAAGGGATTTTATAAAGTTTAAACTCATCGACTATCCATCAACACTCTACGCAATAATCGTTTCAATCCCTAAAAGGGATTTTATAAAGTTTAAACTTGGTTGGTGCAGTTATTTCAAAGTTCTTAAGTTTGGTTTCAATCCCTAAAAGGGATTTTATAAAGTTTAAACTGACCGAGCGGCGCCTGTAATCCGGTAAAATCATTCGTTTCAATCCCTAAAAGGGATTTTATAAAGTTTAAACATACCATAATTAGTTTTTGAGATTTGATAATTGTTTCAATCCCTAAAAGGGATTTTATAAAGTTTAAACTTTGCTCAAACATATAATTCAATCCGAACTCAAGCATTTTTAGATTTGTTTCAATCCCTAAAAGGGATTTTATAAAGTTTAAACTTACTATGCTAGAAAAGTTTTTAGCAATGATGGCAAGGGTAGTTTCAATCCCTAAAAGGGATTTTATAAAGTTTAAACGTTATGTTGCTTACAATATAAAATTACTTTTCTTCTGTTTCAATCCCTAAAAGGGATTTTATAAAGTTTAAACTTTGTTGTTTCTCCGCTTGGGAGAAACAGAGTGCTGCTGTTTCAATCCCTAAAAGGGATTTTATAAAGTTTAAACTTAGCAATATCAAATTTTGGCAAGGGTTCTGGATAGGTTTCAATCCCTAAAAGGGATTTTATAAAGTTTAAACGATATAATAATAGATTTACTTGTTTTTAATTAGGTTTCAATCCCTAAAAGGGATTTTATAAAGTTTAAACATTTTAAATACGTTGATGATGGTTCTAAACTTCTTGTTTCAATCCCTAAAAGGGATTTTATAAAGTTTAAACGACAAGAGGTTTATACGCTCAAATAGCAACAATCATCAGTTTCAATCCCTAAAAGGGATTTTATAAAGTTTAAACTTGTTTCCAAATTTATTCTATTATAGTCAATACTTTTGTTTCAATCCCTAAAAGGGATTTTATAAAGTTTAAACTTTTTAGCTTCTGGTTTCTTGGAACCAAGAATTAGTTTCAATCCCTAAAAGGGATTTTATAAAGTTTAAACATGCACTGATTCTATCACTAGAACTCATGTACTCGTTTCAATCCCTAAAAGGGATTTTATAAAGTTTAAACGAAGTACCCCTCTAAAACGCGCTAGAACGTTTGGGTTTCAATCCCTAAAAGGGATTTTATAAAGTTTAAACCATGCAACCAAGACTAACCAACTATCCCCTCTTGGTTTCAATCCCTAAAAGGGATTTTATAAAGTTTAAACAAAACGACTTCCCTCAAATTTCAAGGCGCCCGTTCCCTCTTGTTTCAATCCCTAAAAGGGATTTTATAAAGTTTAAACCCGTAACTTACTTGCTGTCCGCCAATAACAGTTGTTTCAATCCCTAAAAGGGATTTTATAAAGTTTAAACTGCTCGATGTAGAAGCGTTGCTGTATTTGGTTTTCAAGGTGCAGTTCCGCGAACCTAGAGTAAGAATAGCTTTCTAGAGGTTGGGATGTCAAGGCGCCCATGTATCAAAATCGCTGTAATGTATGTTTGGTAATGGTTTTGGAGTTACCGCGAACCTGCTTTGTGGTTAAAATGCTTCGATGCTGGACTGGGTAAGTGTTTCAGCCTTATATTAATGAAGCGTTTCAAAAACACCCTGTGGTTCGCGGTGTTGTAGTGAAAATTATGGAGCTTCTGGTTAAAATATATCTTACATTTTGAACAGGCAAGGATGCCTGTTCCACAAGTGTTTATGCAAAGAATACTGTTGTGTCTATTGGCATTTCTCCACCTATACGTTCTACTTTACCTTGGCAGCAACGACAAAGGAAGTAGAAACGAATGCTGTCTTCTTTTGGTTTTATTAGTTTGGATAAGCGTGCGCGTAATTTGGCGTACTGAGTTTCTGTTAATTCACACTCAAATACAGAATACTGCATCCATTGTCCGTATGATTTGAGGGTTTTGTGAATCTTTGTCCGGCGCCTGTCTTCGGGTATATCATATGATATGACTACAAACATGGTTATTTGTTAAATACGAGTGGTGGATATTTTTCGATTTCACCCATAAGATATTTACCTAAAAGCCTTGCTTGTGTTTCAAAAGCTTCTTGGTAGTTTTCTTGCTTTTGCATGACAGGGTGTTTAAATTTAGTGAGTTTTTTCTCTTGGTACAAGCGTAAGAATGTGTGTAGTCCTTCTTTTGTTAATGAAACGGCGCCGCTTATCGGTTCTTTGATAAAATCAGACGGTTTGAGGATACGGCGATTTATGGCATTGAGAACTACTGCATCGACTACTAAAGGACGAAATTCTTCCATTAAGTCGAGTGCTAATGATGGTCTACCATAACGTTCGGTATGTAAGTACCCTAAATATGGGTCGAAACCTACTATATTTAATGCGCTTTGAACATCCGCACGTAACAAAGAGTAACCTAAACTTAGTAACGAGTTGACTTCATCTACAGGTGGACGACGGTTACGGTTATGAAAGCTAAAACCATCGACGCGAATAAATTTGTCGAAACAACTAAAGTATGCTGCACTTCCGGCGCCTTCGCAACCGCGAATTGAGTTAACATTGGTGGCAGTTTCCAGAGTTGCAATAGAGCTTGCTAATTGTGATAAACCTGCACTCATATCAACGTCTTGGTAACTGCGCTGAGTTTTGAGAAGTGCATAACGGTAGTTTTTGAGTTTACCTCGCACAAAAGCTTTCGTGACATGTATTGCTTGCGAAGTTTCTCCTGCTGCTTTCCACTGTGCGGAACGTAAAAAGATGTTTTTAGTCATTTCTGGTTCTAAACGCGCGATGTATTTACCGTTAAGTGTTAAAAATGTGAGGGGAATTTTTTGATTGATGAGTTCGGATATTGCAGCAGGGGAAATACTCGCACGTCCCATGACTACCACACCCTTAATTTTGATTAATGGTAAATCAATGAGTGTTTGCTTTTCAAACTTAACGCAGAGTCTTTCATCTACTTTTGCAATGAACGCATCTTCTTGAATAACGTAGACTGTTCCCATATTTTTAGTTGTTGTAAGGTTATTCTTCTTGGTAACGAGAGACTTTCTCTATCGCTTTTGGCAAACATTGGTCATGTAAACTGCATCCTTTACAACGCTTGCTATAAATTGCTTGCGGCATGGCGCCTGTTTCGATTAATCTATTTACATCGCTAATTGTGGCAATTGTATATTGTCGTAATTCGTTGGAAAGTTCTACCGTTTGACGTTGATGAGTTTGAGCATAATAAACGTATCCCGTTGAGATTGTTTTTC
>ERZ1066120.748-NODE-748-length-26240-cov-45.000382_pt1 | contig 26240 bp, 22 predicted proteins | sample MGYA00382767_ERZ1066120 | MGnify/ENA primary metagenome ERZ1066120 (study PRJEB33369, sample SAMEA5778350) | biofilm metagenome | biome: Industrial cooling water; feature: Water cooling tower basin; material: Biofilm | place: United Arab Emirates | collected...
AGTGTGACACAAATCATTGAAAATTTTTGAGAACTAATAAAACATCGATAATTAGCGATTTTATATACAGTATGACACTTTACAAACTGTCTACTGATATAGATAAGTCACATTTTCTACATAATCGCTACTAATAGTTAGTAAAGAAAATAGTTAGAGATTTCCTCAGTATGTTTTATCACTACGGTAATTTCTATCCATATAGCAGAAGCTTTAAACACACAGGGTTATTCTACTAAAAAAATTTATTTAATCAGGGTACTACTAAAGGTCAGTTCTGCTTTTTCAGAGCATACAGGGGAAATTTGTAACTAATTTCCTCTCAATTTATATAGGTTATTAAAAAATATGGTTAATCTGATACCAAATAATGAGCAGTCGAGGTTTGAAGAAATACTTCAGTCAAAAAAATTGAGAATTTACGTCAGAAATAGATTGTATGTAATGAGAATGAATAATTTGCTCACTGAGGATGATGTGATTAACTATGTTTGTGTGGAATTAATTAAAGCTCATAACTCTGGAAAATCTATAAACTCACCCCTCGCTTGGTCTAAAGTCGTTAGTGAGAGATATATTATATATCAAAGAAAAAAAGCTAGCAAGTCTGAACCTACTGAACTAGAAATAATTGAATATTTGGCGAATAATCAAGAACACCACATTAGTTACGACGAAAAAGAGGAACTTAAAAATAAAATGAAGCAGTTAAAACCTGCTAGTAAACAAATACTAAATTGGCGTTTTTTCCAAAATTTTAGCTGGGAAGAAATTGCTGATTTACTATCTCAACAAGAAAACAAGCAAGTAAATGTCGCTACTGCCCGCAAGCGTGGTCAAAGAGCGTTAGACGATTTACGCAACCTATATATAGATAATAAGCCTTAATTTTAAACTACCAAAATCAATATGATTGCCATTATCTATATATACTACTATCAACCTCCCACCTTTACTGGGAGGTTTTTGATTGGTGTAATTTGTCACAAAAACATTTGTATAAATACTAAATAGTTAGAGTTCTAAAATACACAATGAAAAAACAATCAAACTTAAAAACTCATCCTCAATCTCAACATAACTATATTTCATTGCAGTGGTATCAAGAACGTTCCCGTCAAGCTCAAGTAAGTTTTAATGTTGCTGTTGGTTTAGCAGGCGCCACAGCTATATTAAGTATTGTCGTTGCAGTATCAGTTTGTATTGGCAAAACTTCAGAAGCCAAAGCAACAGCAGCTTTAGGACTTATATCAGGCGCCGTGAGTGCTTATTGCTTTAAGTTATCTGAAAATGCGAATAAAAGATTAGATGCTGCTGTACTAGAACTTCTAGAAGAAGATTTATAAACCATTTAATAAACGTTAAAATCTTCTAGATGCTTCGTTCCTCAGCATGACAAGAGATGCTTCGTTCCTCAGCATGACAGGAGATGCTTCGTTCCTCAGCATGACAGAAGTGCAGTATATCTTGTGGGATGGGCCTCTTGTGGGATGGGCATCCTTGCCCGTCCCAATATCTAAGCTCTCAACATTCTAAGCTATATAAGGTGACTCTATTGCCGCAACACGTTTAGCATCCACCAAAGCTTGATACACCATTGCCACAACTTCTGCGCGCGTAGCTTCACGAGTTGGGTTAAGTTGCTTAATGTTTGGGTAATTTACAATTATTCGCTTATTGCTAGCTATTGCGACTTCATCTAGAGCATAGTCAGGTATTTTACCTTGGTCATCGTAAGATTTTAGAGACTTAGCTGCGTTATTACTTAACCCAAGTCCATTAACTAGCGAAACTATTATTTGCACTCGTTGAATATTTTCGTTAGGACGGAATGTATTGTTTGGATATCCAGAGAGAAATTGTCCTTGGTAAGCTTGTTGAATGGCGCCATGTGCCCAAAAACTTTCAGGTACATCTCTAAATTTTATCGGTTGACGTTTTACAGTTGGGTTAAAAGCTTTTACTAACAACGCTGCATACTGTGCGCGTGTCATTGTTGCATCTGGTTTAAATGTCTTGTCACGGAACCCAGTAACTATACCAAGTTTGTTTAATTCTCGAATAAATGCTTCTGCCCAATGTCCATTTATATCTTTTAATTCACTATTATCTGGTAATGGAGGCGGTACGGGAATTGGAACCGGTGATGGTACGGGTGTTGGAGGTGTTGGAGGTGGTACAGGAATTGGTACTGGTTCTGGTACTGGCTCAGGTTCGGGTTCAGGTTGTGGCGCCGGAACTGGTGCTGGTGTTGGTACGGGGGTTGGAGATGGTACGGGAATTGGTACAGGAGTTGGTACGGGTGTTGGTGTAGGGGTGGGTACAGGGGTTGGCGCCTGATTTCCGACAAATTCAATTTCTCCTTTGCATTTTGCTGGGTCTATTTGGTTTCCTACTGATACTAGTTTATTGGAACCAACGTTTTGTATATCAAATTGACCGTTGTTGCGGAAAATGTTACCACCTGGGCTATTTATACTACCAATATCGGGTAGAGCATTGGCTATTACAGTCATGCCATCTTGAACGTTGCGTTCACATACGTTGGTTCGCAATATTGGACGCGCGTCGTTAGAGATAATAAATCCTGAACGGTTTTCGTAAATTTTGTTGTCGGTTAATCTTGGTGATGCTGTATCGCTAACTACGATACCAAAACCAGTTTTAAAGCACGAGTTATTACGTATATCACCTTTACCGTTTTTTGCTATTGCAATTCCATTGGCTGCGTTCTCAGTACAAATATTATCTCGAACAATTGGGTTGGCATCACCAGATACAAAGATTCCTTCGCGCTTACATTTTATAAAAGTACAGTTGGCAACCAAGGGAGTTGTTAATTCTATCCAAACTCCTGTTCCACGAGTTGCTGGGTTAGTAACTGTAACACCCCGTAGTTCGGCGCCACTATTCATTAGTATAGTTACATTCTGGCGAGCGAAAAAACGACTTAAGTATTCTCCGCTTCCTTCAATGACAATTCCACTACCTTTTTTTGCTTCATTGCCAGTAATTGTAATGCCACCTAGAATATTTAGAGGGAATTTTTCTCCACTTGTAGTATTATAGTTACCATCTGCTAACTGGATAGTTATACCTGCACTTGCACGTTCAAGCGCTTTTGTAATCGTTTTTAACGGCGCCTGTTGGCTACCATTAGCGTTATCGTTCCCACTAACCGGGTTTACGTAAATTTGAGGCATATTTATACATTTGTCGAGACATGAACATACTACCCCCAACAAACAATATTGGGAGTAAATATGTTTAATTATCAAACTTTTTGATGATTTCTAGCGCACGCTGGGAAAATTCAGGGAGTCCTTGCTGTTTAAACATTTGGGCAGCTTTCTGTAAATCAGCAGTGCCATTATTTCTGTCACCAAGTTGAAAATGAGCAACTCCTCTATTTCCATAAGCTTGAGCAAGCTCAGGATTTATTTTTAACGCTCTACTATAATCTTGAATCGCACCTTTTTTATTTCCCATATCCGCGCGCGCTCTGCCTCTGTTATAGTAAGCTTCAGCAAGATTAGGGTTGAGCAGTAAAGCTTGATTAAAATCAGCTATTGCCGCTGGCTTGTTACCCATTTGTAAATGCGTAGTTCCCCGGTTATTATAAGCATCAACGTAATCCGGATTCACTTGCAATGCTTGAGTATAATCAGCAACTGCCCCCTGCATATCACCTAACTCACGTCGAGTTAATCCACGATTGTAATATGCTTGATAATCTTTGGGATTAAGCTGTAAGGCTTGATTATAATCGGACATTGCCCCTTTCATATCTTGTAAGTCTACCCGCGCATTGGCACGGTTAACATAAACTTCTACCAATTTCGGATTTAATTGTAACGCTTGATTATAATCGCTAATAGCCGCTTGCATTTTTCCCAAGCTGTAATGCGCGCGTCCACGGTTATTATATATTTCTGCATCCTTCGGGCTTATCCGTAACGCTCTATTATAATCAGCAATTGCTCCCCTCGCATCTCCAGACTCACGACGCGCGTTACCTCGGTTATTATAAGCAGCAGCATAACCTGGATTTATTAGTAGCGCTTCGTTAAAATCTTCCACCGCACCTAAATTATCTCCCAACTCCGCACGTGCCAAACCCCGATTATAATAAACCTCAGCAAAATCAGGCTTCAACTTTAACGCTTGATTAAAATTTTCGATTGCTCCACGTTTATCTCCCTTACCATAACGTTCGTTACCTCGCAAAAAATAGAAAAACGCATTCCTACTAATAGTCGGCAACGTATCACTCTCAACATTATCAACCGAACGCACCAACCTTTGACTTATTGCACTTACAGGCGCCTGTGAAAAACCAAAAATACCACCTAATATAAAAATCAAACCTAAAATTTTCGATACTTTCATCTTAAAATCCCCACAAAAAATAATAAATCATCCGTTACATCCGTTACATCCGTTGCCACTACTAACCCAACTTTGTACCACATCTTTTACAAAACTGGGCATCTGCATCATGAAACGCTAAACCACAACCAGTACAAATGGTTTCGATTTGAGTTGTTGATTTAACCAACCGTTTAATTAAATCACCTATCTGCCAAGGAACAAGTGCTATTCCTGTCAGAATCATAAAAACTGTAAGCAAACGTCCTGGTTGCGATATCGGTGTTACATCTCCAAATCCGACTGTCGTCATTGTAACGACCGAAAAGTAAAATGCATCTAAAAAAGTTCTAAAGCTAGTAGGGTTAACTGGATGCTCGACTTGGTAGATTAACCCAGAAAATACAAAGATAATCGCAAATAATGTAAATAGTATCCGTGCAAAAATTGCGCCATCTTCGTTACTGATACCAAACATGTACTTGCTATCTACAAACCTGATGAGACGTAAAATTCTGAACCAACGTAGTAAACGAATATAACTGATATCGGTGGCGCCTAAAAAGAAAGGTAAAATAGCCAGTAAATCTATAATCGAATAAAAACTTAATAAATCTCTAATATTAAATTTATTACTCCACAACCGCAAACCGTATTCAAAGACAAAAATTACCAAAATAATTTTATCTACTATATTTAGATACTCATTAAAATCTGCACGTAAAGTATACGTTTGAGCAACAAAAATACCAGATGAAATCAGTACTAAACCAGCTATAGCTAGATTGATAATCTTTCCCGCTCGTGTGTCAAGGTCTTTGAGGTAGAAGTTGATTTTTTCTCTACTCAGTAGCATAAATACTGTTTAATGAAGAAAAAGAACCCATGAGATAAATCATATGGATAATGAATATTTTATGCGTATAGCCCTGGAAGCGGCAAAAAAAGGTGATGCACCCTATGGTGCAGTAATTGTCAAAAATAACGAAGTTGTTTCCGTTGCCCATAACACCGTGCGACAAGACAGTGATCCATCCGCACATGCAGAAATCAACGCGATTCGTAAATTAACGGCTAATCTAAAAAATACTTCTTTAGAAGGATATACAATTTATACAACTGGTGAGCCTTGTCCAATGTGTGCCACCGCTTGTGTATGGACAGGAATATCTCAAATTGTTTACGGCGCCTCGATTAAAGATTTAATGGAAGTAAAACAATCACAAATTGATATCTCTTGTGAAGAAATAATTGCCAAGAGCTTTAAAAATATTACAGTCACACGCGGAGTTCTACGCTTTGAATGTATGGATTTGTTTCAATAGTATGGTGGGCAGTGCCCACCGTACTATTAGTACAATTAGGTATCTTCGAGAAAAGATGAATATGATTTGGCGAATAAAGCTGCTTGAGTGCGGTCGCGTAAGTTTAATCGGTTGAGAATATTTGTAACATGATTTTTCACTGTTCCTTCAGAAATATATAACTGTTTGGCTATCTCGCGATTACTGGCGCCATTTGCAATTAACCGTAATACTTCTTTTTCACGTGGGGTTAGTTGTTCTAAAGCTGGTGGTGGAGGTGTTGGTTCTACTTCAGTTGAAAATGCAAATAGTTTTTTAGCTATTCCTGGCCCCAAGTGTGTGTAACCTCGATGTACTGCACGAATTGCTACCGCTAACTCTTCTGATGGAGTATCTTTGAGTAAATAACCCATTGCTCCATACTGTAAAGCTGCTGCTACATACTCTGTATCGTCGAATGTTGTTAGAACTAGTGTTTTTGTATCGCTAAATCTTTGCTGAATTTCTCGCTGGGCGCCTACTCCATCCATAACTGGCATTCGCATATCCATTAATACTACGTCAGGATGTAACTGGGCTATTAAATCAATCGCTTCCCTGCCATTCTCAGCTTCTCCTACAATTTCTAAATCTGGCTCTAGTTCTAATAAAGCTCTCAACCCTTGACGTATCAAGTATTGGTCATCTACCAGCAGCACTTTTATCATAAGGTTTAAGTATAAAATAGTTGTCCCATGTTTAAAATCCTAGAAACCCGGTTTCTTTATTGAATCTGACAATAAAAAACGATTTTGTGTAGAAACCGGGTTTCTTCAAGTCCTATCTAATAGTTTATCTAAGCAGCAAATATCAAGCTAATTTCAATGAATGAATCTGACTTTGATGTATTGCTATACAGTATGGGTAAAGTAGCAAGTATAAATCAAGTTAATATAAAATAAGCTAAAACCCTTGGTGTCCTGAATATATTTTTATTTTTTGGCATAAAAAAAGGGACAATAAAGAATTAAAAAAATTATTATCCTTGACTTAAGCAAATCAAATGTATTATCAAAAACAACAAGTGCAAAAACGTTTGGTTGATAATAGAATAAAAATAATAAAGGCAATAACTTTGAAAACGTGTAAGACTACATTTTTGTGTCAGCGGTGTATTGACTTGTACTTTACATTATGAAGCTAGGTCAGGAGCGCGTTTTCAACAGCCTAATTGTAAACATTTTTTTAGACAGCAGGCTTGAGAAGGAGTAAATGGTGAATCAAGCGTTGCACATACTACTATTGCAATCGGGTATAATTACGGATTTAGTATTTGAACAACTAAAAAACGTCCGGTCGTATATAGTCGCAAGGCAGCAAGTGAATACTGTGGTTGATTTTGAGAACCTGATATTTTCAAGCAACTGGAATGTTATTATCGCTGATTTCAGCGATACTCATTTGTGTTATATCGAATTATTAGGAATTTTACGTGCAGCTTCTAATTCGATACCGTTAATTTTGATTGCCGACCAAATTAATGCTGTTGACGCTGTTCGCTTATTGAAAGCAGGGGTAAGTGATATTATTTTGACATCAGAAATTAGTCGGTTACACGAAAGTATTAACTTTGAGGTACAATCTGTAAAATCGCGACAGCTACAGTTACAAGAACTCGAATTAGAACGGCAAACCGCAGAAGCCATATTAGTCGGGCAGAACCAGGTCTTAGAATTAATACTGCGAGGAACTCCTCTTTCTGAAGTACTAAATGCCTTAGCTCTAGTTATTGAAGGGTTATCTAAGGAGATGAAGTGTTCGTTTTTACTGTTAGACCCTAAAAATAATCAGTTATATCACGGCGCCGCTCCTAGTTTACCAGATACATATGTACAAGTCATGAATGGTATTGATATTGGCGCCGATGCATGTTCTTGTACTATGGCAGCGAGAACTAAAGAGTCAGTAATTGTAGAGGATATTGCAAAAGATGCATTGTGGAGTAAAAATCGAGATTTTGCTTTAAAATTTGGGCTGCGTTCCTGTTGGTCATTGCCTATTTTGACGAAAAGCGGCGAATTACTGGGGATGTTTGCTGTTTATTACGACCAACCTCGTACTCCCAACGATGCTGATAAACAGCTAATTATTAAAGCGGTTCATTTGGCAGCAGTTGCTATTGAACTTGCACGTGCTGAGTCTACCCTTAAACAAACGCAGGCACAATTTCAACAGCTTGCTGCAAATATACCAGGCGCCATTTATCAATTTTTGTTAAAAGCAAATAGTTCCTACTCATTTCCATTTGTGAGTCCTAGCTGTTACGAAATATACGAGCTTACTCCTTTTGAAATTCAGCAAAACCCAAAAAGACTATTAGATATTGTTATAAGTAGTGAGCGCGTGCGTTTAGCTACTTCTATTCATCGCAGTGCTACTCAATTAGAACCTTGGGAATGGGAGGGAAGAATTGTTACAGCTTCTGGTAAAGAAAAGTGGATAAAAGGCGCCGCTCGTCCCGCAAAACAGCCAAACGGTGATATCCTCTGGGATGGCTTGGTAATGGATATCACCGAATCAAAACGTACTCAAGCTGCTCTTGAACATTCGGAAGCGCAACTGCGATACAAAGCATCTGAACTCGAACAAACGTTGTACAAATTGCAACGTACCCAAACCCAACTTATTCAAACCGAGAAAATGTCATCGTTAGGACAATTGGTTGCGGGGGTTGCACACGAAATCAATAACCCGATTAATTTTATTTGCAATAATATTAATTTTGCTAACGAATATGCAAGTAATCTTCTTGATCTTCTTGAACTTTATCAAAAATACTACCCAATTCCTGAGCCAGAAATACAAAAACAGGCTGAAGCTATCGAACTAGATTATCTCAAAGAAGATTTTCCTAAAATACTGTCTTCTATGCAAACTGGTACCGATAGAATTTATGAAATTATTCACGGTTTACGATGTTTCTCGCGCATTGATGATACTACCACCCAGAATGTCAATATTCACTCGATTATCGATAGTGTTTTACTTATTTTACATCATCGAATTAAAGCCAGTGGTCATAACCCTGGCATTAATATTATTAAGCAATATAGCGCTCTACCTTTAATTAAATGTTACCCTGGTCAGCTTAATCAAGTTTTTATGAATTTAATTGCTAATGCTATCGACGCATTAGAAGACTTTTTCTTTCTAAATGTTCAAAAGGCGCCGCGTCAGCATGTAAATAAACCTACTATTCGTATTTCTACTTCTCTGTGTAGCAATACATACGCAATAATAAAAATTAGCGATAACGGTTCGGGTATTCCTAACGAGAAGAAAGACGAAATTTTTAACGCCTTTTTTACTACTAAGCCAGTTGGGAAAGGTACTGGACTGGGGCTTTCAATTAGTAAACAAATTATTGTTGAAAAGCATAACGGAAAGTTAGAATGTATATCTGAACCTGGACAGGGTACTGAGTTTGTAATTCAAATTCCAATACTTGATCCCCCCAACCCCCCTTACTAAGGGGGGCTAAAAATAACTCTTCTCCCCCCCTTCCACGCGGCTACGGTGTACACACAAGTCTCTCTTTCTCTCTTCTCTGTGCCTCTGTGCCTCTGTGGTAAAAGATATATATATTTTTTTTACCACAGAGACGCAGAGTACACAGAGAGAGGAGAGTTTTTAGCTATTAAAATTTGAGTATTTAAGGAACTGTATGACTTGAAACATATACAGGAACTAGTTGTGTGTACACAGTAGCCGAATTCACGGGGGGGTAGGGGGGGATTCTAACGCTATAATTTCAGCTTTAATATTATTACGAGCTATCAATTCTAATTGCTGATATAATTCCAAAGTTGAAAATATTCTCGCGCGCTCTAAAAACTTTTGCAATACTTCACTTCTCTTAGTACTGTACTCTTTTTCCGGCGCCCAACCATACTCTTGACGAATACCCAGCATGTACTCACAATATCGTTTTGGGTTACATCCTAATATCGCTAAATCAGCATCGAGTAATATTTGACTTTCCAAATCATCTTTAGATGCTTTATGATGCTTTGTTGTTAAAATCAACCGACAAGTATTATCTATTGTCGAGCTAGGTATATTTAGTAATGATAATAAGTTTCGCGCATATTCTGCACTTTTTTCTTCGTTATTATGCGCTTGTGTGTCGTAGACAATATCGTGAAACCAAGCGGCAAACTGTAATGATGCATCTAATTTATACTTACTATATAGATTTTCTATAATTTCTAATACTTCTTTAATATGTTTTAAATTGTGGTAATAGCGACCTTGGCACTCGTATACTGTTGCTATTTCAATAAAAGTCTGATTGATTATATTTTCGTCAATCTCAAACAATTTTAGCAGGCGCCGCCATTTATTTTGTAGTAACATTAAGGTTTTTTAATATAATACATAATTCATGCTTATCAAGAAACCGGGTTTCTACCCATTCATTGTCGCAGACAAATCTTTATTTTTATTACAAGTTTTAATTATATAACTCAAGAAACCGGGTTTCTACCCCATTCATTGTCGCAGACAAATCTTTATTTTTATTACAAGTTTTGATAAAGAAACCCGGTTTCTGATGGTTTATAATAATTATTGATAATACTTAACAAAAATTAATAATAAATTAACATTTAAGACAGAAAGTCCTAAAGTAGGTATGACGAACCAAAAACCAAGTCAAACACAATTATTCGTAGTCGGGATTGGAGCATCTGCGGGGGGACTGCGTGCTTTGGAAGAGTTTTTGGAGAATATGCCAGTTGATAGCGGCGCCGCGTTTGTGGTAATACAGCATTTATCGCCCGATTTTAAGAGCTTAATGAAGGAGTTGCTAGAGCGTCGGACGCGAATGGCGATTTATCGGGTGACGGAAGGAATGATGTTAGAAGCAAATTCGATATATTTGATTCCACCGGGTAAGAATTTAGTGGTGTCCAATAATCAGTTACATTTGCTCGAGCAAGAAGACAGAAACCGTCACGGGTTAAATTTTCCGATTGATATATTTTTTGAGTCTTTGGCAAGAAACTGTGCTGAACACGCAGTTGGAATAATTTTGTCGGGAACCGGTAGTGATGGTAGCAACGGGTTAAGAGCAATAAATGAAGCTGGTGGGTTCGCAATGGCACAAGACCCCGCAACCGCTGAATTTGATGGAATGCCTCGTACCGCAATCGCTACGGGTGTTGTTGACCAAGTACTTTCGGCGCCTGCTTTAGCTGCATTTGTGTATCAACTAATACGTTCATTTGTTGAAATACCAGTATCAAGTAGAAGCCAACTTCAACCGTTTGAATCGCATAAACTTCAATTAGTGGCGAATATTCTTGCTAAATATGAGCAAACAGACTTTTCACACTATAAAACGAGTACGCTGACTCGCCGCATTCATCGCCGTTGTTTGATTAGTGGCTGTAATAATTTAGAAGAGTATATCAGCTTGTTAGAGCTTTCTTCAGAAGAACGCTCGATACTTCGTCATGATTTATTAATTAGTGTGACTCAGTTTTTCCGTGACCCAGAAGCATGGAAGTATTTGGAAACGTCGGTAATACCGCAGTTGATAGAGCTTGCCAAACCTGGGGAGGAAATACGGTTTTGGGTGACAGCTTGTGCAACCGGTGAAGAAGCTTATTCGCTCGCGATATTACTCGAAGAAGCGATGGAAAGAATGGATAAGCAAGTTCGAGTCAAAATTTTTGCTACAGATATAGACAAAGAAGCTTTAGAGAAGGCAACAAACGGGGTTTACCCAGAAACAATTGCTAATGACGTTACATCCGAACGTTTGCAGCGCTACTTTATTCGTAGAGAACAATCTTACCAAGTTATTCGTAAATTGCGCGAGCGAGTGCTGTTTGCCCCTCACGATATAACGAAGGATGCGGGTTTTACGCGCATGAACATGATAACTTGCCGTAATGTCCTTATTTATATGCAGTCGGAATTACAACAGCAGGTTTTACGAAATTTACACTTTTCGCTATTGTCGCAAGGGGTATTATTTTTAGGGGAAGCTGAAACGCTTGGAAATATCGAAGAAGAGTTTAAACCACTAAGCAAGAAAAGTAAAATTTATCAAAAGCGACGTGAGGTACGTTTACCCATTCCTACTAGAGGAGTCGAAAAGATTTCTAGGAGCAATTTTTTACCTCAATCCAAACCCCAACAAACTGCTGAAGCACGACTTGAGCCTATACTTAATGAAGCATTCAGCGTTTTTCTATCTGAACAAAATGCAACTTGCTTACTTGTAGACCGAGATTTTCAGCTTTTTCACATCTTTAATCATTCACTCGAAATACTGCAATTTTCTACAGGTCGAGCTAGTACTGATGTTTCAAAGTTAGTTGTTCCAAGTTTGCAGCTAGCTTTGAGTACTGCATTGCATCGTGCTTCGCGGGAGCGGCGCCTAGTTGCCTACAGTGGAATAAAATTAGGGGAAGATGATAGTCGCGTTGTGACTTTGAAAGTTACATATCACGAAACGAGCAAACTCGCGGGTGATTTTTTCATGGTCATAATTCAGGAGGATACAAGACCACAACCCACCGACAGCGAACGTTTTGAAGCAGACAACGAAGCATCGCAAAGAATAATGGAGTTAGAGTATGAGCTTCAGCAAACACGCGAAAATTTGCAAGCAGTTATTGAAGAGTTAGAAACAACCAACGAAGAACAGCAAGCAACGAACGAAGAGTTAATTGCCTCGAATGAAGAATTGCAAAGCACTAACGAGGAGTTACACTCTGTGAATGAAGAGCTTTATACTGTTAACGCGGAGTTTCAATCCAAAATTGAGGAATTGACCGAACTTAATAACGATATCGATAACTTACTGCGTAGTACAGATATTGGTGTTGTTTTTCTAGATAGCTCGCTCAAAATTCGCAAGTTTACTCCTGCTGCTACCGTAGCTATTAATTTAGTTGAAGCAGATATTGGGCGCCCATTAGAGCATATCACTCATAATTTAAATTGCAGTGATTTACTCGCAAAACTACAACAAGTTATCGAAACTCAGCGACAAGTCGAGCAAGAAGTCAAAATTTCTAGACTTGGGTCTAACTTTGGCTTTAACTTATTGATGCGTGTTAACCCTTACTTACAAGAAGATGGGCGCCTTGATGGGGTAGTACTAACGTTCGTTGATATCGATGAAATAAAACAAGTACAGCAAAAGCTTATTCAAGCAGAAGTAGCTTTGCGAGGAGTTAACGAAGAGCTAGAACAACGAGTTGCCGAACGTACAGCAGAACTAGCACAAGCGAAAGAATCTGCTGAAGCTGCAAACCGTGCGAAAAGTGCTTTTATCGCTCATATCAGTCATGAACTTAGAACTCCTTTAAATGCGATTTTAGGATTTACACAAATACTACAACGAGATACAGATATAAATTCAAGTTATCAAGAGCTTGAAATAATTCATCAGTCAGGACAACATTTACTCACACTTATTAATGATATTCTTTACTTAGCAAAAATCGAAGCTGGAAAACTTGAAATAGAAGTTAATGATTTTCATTTTCTGGCATTTCTCGATAATTTAATCGCGATGGTAAGATTACGCGCACAGCAAAAAGGTCTTGATTTTAAATATCAAGCGCTGTCACTACTACCTGTGGTTATATGTAGCGATGAAACTCGGTTGCGTCAAGTTCTGTTGAATTTATTAAGTAATGCTATCAAATTTACAAACTTTGGGAGTGTCTTGTTTCAAGTTGGCTATGTAAAAGATTTTGAACCAGATTTAAAATCAAGCAATCCAAAAAAAATTCGGTTTAAAATTACAGACACAGGTATTGGGATACCTAGCGATAAATTAACCGATATCTTTTTACCTTTTCAACAGTTGAATCAAAATAACTCTGGGCAAGAAGGTACAGGACTTGGTTTGACTATTAGTCAAAATATTGTCCAGCAAATGGGTGGAAATATTCAAGTTACCAGTCTTCAAGGAACAGGAAGCGTATTTTGGTTTGATTTAGACTTACCAGAAAATTACAATGCTGTACGACAATTAGATAACGACCAGAAAATTATAGGTTATCAAGGCGCCATACGAAAGATTTTAGTTGTAGATGACAAAACCAATAACCGAACGTTTATTGTAAATTTCTTAGAACTATTAGGTTTTGATGTTAGTCAAGCTAGTGATGGTGGAGAAGCTATACAGCAAGCTAATGAAAATCAACCCGACTTAATTTTACTCGACTGGATAATGCCAGAAGTCAACGGTTTAGAAGTAACCCAAAGACTTCGACGGCAAGATATGAGTAAAAATACAGTTATAATTGCAACTTCTGCACTTCAGCTTCCTGAAGAACAAATTGCGTGTATCGAAGCAGGTTGCAACGCTTTCCTTCCTAAACCAGTACGTTTTTCAGAATTATTATCTATATTAAAAGCTTATCTAAACCTGGAATGGATAACCTGTGAACCAGTACCCACACAAGACGAAGTTACTAATGACTCAGTTTCACCTTCTATCGTTCCACCCAGCACCGAAAACCTAAATCAACTCTACGACCTGGCAATACAAGGTGACATTCGAGGAATTTTAGAACAAGCCTCTATCTTAGAACAACTTGGCGCCCAATTTACACCATTCGTTCAGTCAGTGCGACAGCTAGCAGAAAACCTGCAAGTCAACCAACTTCAAAATTTCCTCCACCAATTCTTATGCAACGGATAAAACGGATGTAACGGATGATTTTTCTGCTACATCCGTTACATCCGTTGCATCCGTTGCCAATTATGCTGCGTTACTCTAAAATGTCTCTCATCCTAACTTTTCTCAAATTTATTAAAGATTTTATAACTTATGCAAATTATGTTTAATCACCTTAGATACAGGTAGAATATAAAAATAAAGTTAAGAAATTAGTTTTATGCGGTACATTGATGGTAACGGAATTTCTCTGAAGCCAAACCGCTGAAGCTATTTGTACTACATAAGCGGAACGCAATTTAAGTAAGGTGAGGTTTCGCGATGGACTCGAACAATACCAATGTCAAGTCAAACAGTGCTGACACAATTTTGATTGTGGATGATCATCCTAGTAATTTGCAGGTTTTGTTCGCGTTGCTAGAAAGTTATGGATTTCGAGTTTTAGCGGTACAAAACGGCGAAAATGCTTTAAAAATAGCAAACTCGATTCTTCCTGATTTAATCTTGTTAGATATTTTAATGCCAGGTATCGATGGTTTTGAGGTTTGTCGTTTATTGAAAGCGAAATCTGAGACTCAACATATTCCTGTAATCTTTTTGACGGCACTTTCTGAAACTGTCAACAAAGTTAAGGGTTTTGAGATGGGAGGTATTGATTATGTTACAAAACCAATTGAACACCGAGAACTTTTAGCGCGTATTCAAACGCATTTGACGCTCAAAAAAATGAGCTTCTCGTTAGCGTGTCAAAATCAGAAGTTACAGCAACTCGTGTACGCGCGTACACAAGTTGAGCGTCAACAAGCTTTAGTAGGCAAAATAACAGAAAAGATTCGCGATAGTTTAGATGAAACTCAGATATTGCAAACAGTTACAGAGGAGTTAGTCAAAGTTTTAAATACAGATAGTTGTCAGATAGAACTTTATGATGAAAAACTGACGATGGCGACTGTTGTGTATGAGTATATTAAAGAAGATAGTAAAGAGGCGCCAAGAGAACACTTACGATATCATGGCAAAGTACGACCAGTTATAGAACCAATATATCAACAGCTATTAAAAAAAATTCCTTCGCAGTTTGTAAGTATTAGTATAGATAGTAAGTATACTAAATTAGCTTGTCCAATTTTTGAAAACGGTGGCAGCAAAGGTATTCTTGGTAATCTTTGGTTATTAAAACCTAGTGAAGCTGTATTTGAAGAGTTAGAGGTGCAACTAGTACAGCAAGTTGCGAGTCAATGTGCAATTGCGATACGTCAAGCTCGACTTTACGAAGCATCGCAACAGCAAGTTAAAGAATTAGAAAAGCTGAACCGTCTTAAAGATGATTTTCTAAAAACTATTTCTCACGAGTTGCGGAGTCCAATGAGCAGTATGCAACTTGCGATGCAAACTTTAGAAAAGTTACTTCAATCTGACTATCCTCACTATAAATCTCCAAAATTTGCGCGCGTTTTAGAAATTTTCACTTCTTCTGCTCGGCGCCATAATAGATTAATCGAAAATTTACTTATGCTATGTTATTTAGATGTTAAATCAGAAGTGTTTACATCAGAGTTAATAAATTTACAAATATTTATTCCCGAAATTATTCAATCATTTTCAGCGCGAACTCAACAACAGCAGCAACATTTAGTAATAGACTTACCAGAACATTTACCGCTACTAAGTTCTCATGCTGCTTCTTTAGAACATATTGTAGTTGAGCTACTAACTAATGCGTGTAAATATACGGGACCAGGAGAGACTATTGGAGTACAAGCTAGAGTTACCGACCAAGCTATAGAGTTAAGCGTGACGAATTCAGGTGTAGTAATTCCCGAAAAAGAACAACATCGTATTTTTGACCAGTTTTATCGTATTCCTAGCAATGACCCTTGGCAACATGGTGGAACTGGGTTGGGGTTAACATTAGTAAAAAAAATGGTGGAAGTTATAGGCGCCTCTTTGGAGTTAGAAAGCTCTTCAGGACAAACAAAGTTTACAATTAAATTACCTAACCACCATTGCACTCTATCATAATTTTAAAATCTTTTGAAATCGTTTATTGTGACGTAGAGTTTCTAAGTCAGGGTCGGTTCTTGCTGCGGGTAAATATTTGTTAGGATTTATTGCAATTGCTTTGGCAATCCAATCAACAGCCAAGCTTGTTTTGCCTTGACATGCATAACAATAACCTTTGTTATACATACCATTTACATGGTTGGGTTTTATTTCTAACGAACGGTCAATGTTTTGATGTGCTTCTTGATATTTACCGAGTTTGGTCAGAGCGTAACCTCGATTATCCCAAGCTTCGTAGTTATTTGGGTCTACTTCGACAGATTTTTTGTAAGAATCTATTGCCTCTTTGGTTTTACCTAGGCGCCGTAAAGTAATGCCGCGATTGTACCAGGTTTTTGTATCATTGGGTTGTAGTTTTAATGCACGGTCGTAACAAGGTAATGCTTCTACGTCATTTCCCATTTGACTTAACATATGTCCACGGTTTGCCCAACCTGGTGCATATGTGGCATCAACTTCAATGGCTTTATCAAAACTTTTTAGTGCTTCAAGTGGTTCTCCCGAAACCATGAAACCACAACCACGATTAAACCATACTGCTGGGTCATCGGGTTGAATACTTATGGCTTGGTCGTAACTGCGAATACCTGCTTTAAAACGTTTTAAGTTGATTAATGCGTTGCCGCGATTTGTAAAAGCTTTGTAATAGCTAGGGTTAAATTCTATTGCTCGTTCATAAGCGTTTAAAGCTTCGGTATGGCGCCCTAATTCAAATAACGAGTTCCCTTTTGAATCCCAAGCTTCGTAGTCATAAGGGTATAATATTAGTAATTGCTCAAAACCTTGAATTGCTTCAAGATGTTTACCTAATTCAGCCAATATTAAACCGCGATTAAACCAGGCACGACGGTCTTTGGGGTTTAGTTCTAAAGCGCGATTAAAATTTTCTATTGACTCTGTGTGACGCTTGAGATGTCCTAATACTAAACCTCGACAACTCCAAGCATCGCTGTAGTTTGGGTCATGTGTGATAGCTGCATCTAGGGGTGCTATTGCTTTCTCAAATTGGCGTGCTTCTAGTAGACGGGCGCCTTCAGAGAGTAATTCTTGCGCTGTTAAATTTTGTTCGTTCATAAGCATCAACTCTATTTAATGCTGTATAACTAATTATACTATTATTCTACACGGACGATTTATTAGAATTATTTAAGTTTTCTTGAATTTTATTTAAATTAGCTTTAACAGTAATAAATATATAACCTAGCTCTTGATATCGACTCTGGATTTCTTTGAAATTATTCCTAAGCTCCCGTGATTGAGTAATAATTTTATTAGTAAGCTGATTATTAACTTGGCTCATTTCAATATTCAACTTGACTTTCTCTTTCAATTTTTCGGGTTCCTCTGATAATCCATAGATAATATTGAGCAAATTTTCCACTAACTCACTATTACATTCAGAAGAATTCAACATTGTTCTCGCTATAGCTTTAGCCTCATCAAAGCTCACCCCCGACATGAGTGTCTTTGCTAATTCATCATTTACAACTTCTAACTCTTGGTTTACCTCAAGCAATTCGTTTTCGAGATTATATATATATGAGTTTTGAGTTTCTATTAACTGGTGTAAAAATTCTATCTCCTCTCGTGCAGCTAATAATTCTTCATTCGTTTCCTCATTTATTACTTCCTTGTCATTAATTTTACATTTTTGTCGATTTCTATACATAAATTATTTTTCATGTAATCATGGTTACAAACTATTTTAATAATAAACCCTTCTTTTGGGTACTTGATTACTCTGATTCGATATATATCTAATTTATTGTATCTTGTAGCACAGGCATCTTGCCTGTGCAGGTTATCATCATGCCTGTGCAGGTTATCATCTTGCTTGCACGTTTAAAATATAACTACGGGAGAAAGCAATGTCCACCTCGTCTCAACTAGAGAAATTCGGCAATCACCTGCTTATTGGTATTTCTGGCACCCAATTAAACGACGACGATAAAAAGTTACTTAGTACTGTGAAGCCCATAGGAATAGTATTTTACGGTAAAAACTTTGTAACTGGGCGCCCTTACGAAGTTTGGCTAGAAACATTTAAATCACTAAGCGCGCAAATTCGGGAATACGCAGAACGTGATGACATGTTTATGTCGCTTGACCATGAAGGTGGTCGTGTTCATCGTCCCCCAATGCCAATTACTCGTTTTCCCGAAGCGTACTTAGCTTGCTATAATGCACGTGAAATTGCTGCATGTGCTGCTATCGAACTCAAATCGATGGGTATCAATGTTTCATGGGCGCCTGATGCCGATATTTATTCTAATCCAAATAATCCAATTATTGGCACGCGCGCTTTTGGCACTACTCCAGAGTCTGCTAGCGTTGGCGCCATATCATATTTAGCTGGGCTGCGCGATGGAGGTATAATTGGTTGTGCGAAACATTTTCCTGGACATGGCGATACAAGTACCGATTCGCATTTAGAGTTACCTGTACTGCATTTAACCAAAGAAGAACTACAAGCGCGCGAACTTTTACCTTTTCAAGCTTTAATTGGCGCCGAAGTTCCAATGGTAATGACGGCACATATTTTATTCCCTAAGATAGATGCGAATGTGCCAGCAACATTATCAAAAACAATATTAACAGGTATACTTCGCGAAGAATTGGGATTTAAAGGGGTAATAGTATCCGATGATTTAGATATGAAAGCCGTTGCGGATATGTACGCAAAACCAGGAACTGTCACACAAACATTTAACGCAGGTTGCGATTTACTAATGGTATCGCGCAATTTACCTTCATCTTCAGTTGAAAGAACTATTGCTATAGCACAAGATTTTGCTGACTCAATTAATAATGGTACTCTTGATGAACAAATTGTCGAAAGTGCGTTCAGACGAGTTGATAAACTTTTGGCTATGACTGGACAGTATGAAGCACATTTGCTGAGTAAAGATGTTTTAAGGCGCCATGCTTCTTTAGTAATTGATTGTGTTTTTAGTGACTTGTAACCATATATCTTGTATCTTGTGGAGCATTCTCTTGTGGAGCGGGCATCCCTGCCCGCCTCTCTATAGAAAATAAAGTTGCTAAACTAGATTCAAATATCTTCTGTGAGAAATGGTATGCCTGAGTCTGTACGCTATATCACTAATGAAAGTGGAGAGCGGGTTGGTGTTGTGTTGGACTTAGATGTCTACCAACGTTTAGCCAATCCTCTGGCACTAGATGCGGATTGTTTAGTTGGTTTAAGTGTTGATGAGTTGCGCGCGTTGGCAAATTCGCGCATTGTCTACTGGAGAGCAAGCTCACTTGGATGATTTAATCGCTCGAAATGCAGAGTCGCAACTGTCTTCTGATGAGGTAATTGAATTGGATCGCCTACTAGCGGATGCTGATTATTTAATGGTGCTGAAAGCGCGCGCTCGATATACGCTTAAATGTCTGGATACGTTGGGTCTTGTAGTTTTATATTTTGTTAAGGTTTTGAGGTTTTGAAGCACTGAAGTGCTTATTACGAGGTTTTTTCAAATGCCGTGGCTTTTTCCTATTACCCAGTGCCTTTTGAAGTATTTGGATAGGGATGTTTCTGGTAGTGATAAGCTGATGGGGCGCCCGTGGGGACATGTGCGGGGGTTACGGGTACGTTGCCATTGTTCGATTAAGGTTTGCATTTCTTCTATGGTTAAATGTGTACCGTTACGTATGGCACTGCGACATGCTACGGCAACTTGTGCTGCTTTTAGGTCTCCTCCTTGGCTGAGTTCGAGGATGGCTTGATGACAATCTTCGCGCGGTTTGAGCATTGCGGGTACGGTACGTACTGCCTGCATGTTTTCTCCGAAGGGTTCTATTTCTAGTCCTATGCGTTGTAGTTGTTCTACGTTTGCGGCTGATAGTTGATATAAAATTAATGGCGGTTCTATTGGAACTAGTTGCCAGTCATCACATATTTGTTCGTATAATACTCGTTCGTGGGCAATGTGTTGTTCTACTAGCCACACTCCACCAGGATGTTCAACAAGTATATACATGTTGTTTATTTGGCCTACGACTTTAAGAGAGGAATGAGTGCTGAGGGATGAGTGCTGAGTGCTGAGTGGTAATGAGTTTATAGTGTCTGGCGCCTCTGTATCTGTTTTTGGTATCGTTTGAATTGAGCGACTGGTACGATAAGAACCTTGTTTTTCGGCTGTTGTGATAAGTTTACTAACTCGACTATTTTGTACTGTTTCGTTTAATGTGTCGGAGTTTATACGCAGTGCTTGTTCGATGGCTTGATTTATTTGTTCTTGCCAGTAATGAAGGTTATTTAAATATATTTCGCTTTTGGTGGGGTTGCGGTTCCAGTTGATGTGTTCGGGAGATATTGATAAGTGTAGTAAGCAAACTGGAAAGCGGTCACGTGGTAATGTTCGATGAAATGCTGAAAGTACTGTCTGTTCGAGTTCAGCTGCTTTAACCATGCGGTTATTAACTGCTAGTCTTACCCAGTCGGGACGATGACGGTGACATCTGTCGGGTAGTCCAATCACTAAATATATGTTATCTCTACACGCATATGAAGCTAACTCTAAAGTTAATTCGTGTAAGTCTCCTTGCCTAACTCGATTTAATATTTGTGGTAATAATTTACCCATTGTTGCTGCTGGACTCGTATTTATCCAGAGACGGTCATTATGCCACACTTGCCATGTTACTTGTGGATGACATAAGGCTATTTGGTGAATTGTTTCTTGTACTGCTTTGAGTTGCTGTGATGTATTTGGTAATCCTTGTCTACGTGCTTTACAATAACCAAATAAATTTGATACTGTCACAACTGTACCCGGCGCCATTGCGGTTGCTGCTATTTCTTGTATTTCTCCACCGTTACTATATATAACTTTAAAACCACAGTTATTTATATCGGCGCCAATATAACAATTTGTTGGACGACTCATAATTTCTAGGTCTGCCAACATTGTTAAACTATGTAGCGCTTCTCCTCGAAACCCTAAACTGTGAATTTTCCACAAATCGGCACCGTTATGTATTTTACTTGTACTGTGGGCGCTCGCTGCATACTGCAAATCTTCGTAGTTCATTCCGCAACCGTTATCAGCTACGCGAATTCGCCACTGCTCAGGATATAAATACACTACAATTCGCGTTGCACCTGCGTCGAGAGAATTTTCAACAAGCTCCCGAACTACAGCCGCAAACGAGTCAATTACTTCTCCTGCCGTAATCAGATGTACGACTTCTTGGGGTAAAGTTTGAATCGTGTTAGCCATAACCTACAGTGTACGGCAAAAGTAAACCCCAATACAATTGTTTAATTTATTAAGTTTAGTTACAAATATAAATTTACATTTTGTTACTAAAAGCAATACCAAATTATTAAAATGAATAAAAATATTTATTAATTCTAAAAATCACTTATATAGCGGCAATTTCTTGATAAATTGCTATTGGTAGTACAAGGAAAAATAAATACATGCTGAATCATCTCGTTGCTCACACTGATGCTCATGATTTAAGAGCGCGTTTAGAATGGGGACAACCCGGTCTGACAATTGTGGATGTTCGCGACCGTTTTACCTACAACCACGGTCACATTACAGGCGCCATGCCAATGCCTATTGGTGACTTGCCGAACCGCGCGAAAGCTAGTTTACACCAAAAACGTGATATTTATGTTTACGGTGAAAACGACGAACAAACTGCTCATGCAGCACAATTACTCCGCGATGCTGGATTTATACACGTCTCTGAAATTATTGGTGGTTTGAGCGCTTGGCAAACTGCTGGTGGAGCAGTAGAAGGCGTATAATATTATTACATTTTCATTGGTAGTTGTTTTTTCAATGTACTGCACAGTGTGCAGTACAATTTTTGCCGTATATAATTAAAAATTAAGATTTTTAAAGTTTTCTCATTGAAAAAGCTATTTTATGCTTAATTTTAAACACATAACTGAGTCTAAGCTATACTTGAAAATAGAAAATGCATGTTATAAGTTATCGGCGTTTAAGAGAATATTGTGAAAAGCACGCTGATTGTTGTGATGCTCTTGATGACTGGTATAAAGCTGCTATGAAGGCAGACTGGTCAAATTTGCTACAAGTGCAATCTGTTTTTCCTTATTCAGAAGCAGTTGGTAATTTTACTGTTTTTAATATTAAAGGTAATAAATATCGTTTAATTGTAAGCATAGATTATGAAAAACAAGTAATTTACGTAAAATATGTCCTTACCCATGCTGAATATGATAAGGAAAAGTGGAAGAATGACCCTTACTTTTGACCAAAAGAGATATCAAGAATTACTGATGAAATATCAACCGAAGCTCATTAGAAACGAAGAAGAGAATGAAAAAGCTTTAGCTATTGTCGAAGAATTAATGCATCGTAAAAATAGAACCTTAGAAGAAAATGAGCTTTACGATTTACTAATTACTTTAATTGAAAAATTTGAGCAAGAATATTACTCTCCTGGTAAAGCTTCTACTCCTCATTCGATGCTACTTTTTTTAATGGAACAACAAAATATTCAGCAATCAGCTTTAGTTGATATTATTGGTTCCAATGATATTGTTTCTCAAATTGTTGATGCAAAGCAAGAAATTACTAAAGAACAAGCTAAAGCTTTAGGAAAATTCTTTCACGTAGACCCCAGCTTATTTATGTAGATATTTGAAATACGCGCGTATGGTGGGCATTGCCCACCATACAGATTTGTTTGTATAGACCTCTTTTTATGGTATGGGTACTAATACAGGTGGAGTATTGAGTATTCCATTTAATAGGGATGCGGGACGTTGACCGTAGGGCCAAGCGAAAGCGTGTTTAAATGCAGCATCTTGACAAGCTTGTAATTGTTGGAAGTTAATGATGTCGTAGGTTAACAAGTTTTCATACTCAAACGGTAAGCGCACGTTATGTAGTCCTGCGTTATCCGTACAAATTGCAATATCCACCCCCGCTTCAAAACAACGGTCAAATACTGTTTTTAATTGACGAATATCTTCTAATGTACCCGTTTTAATGTATGTGGTTGGACAAACTTCTAAACATTGTCCACGCTGTGCGAGTTCAGGTAATAACTCAGGATGTAGCAAAGGAACTTGAATCCCGTGTCCGATACGCATTAAACAAGGTAATAGTTCTGGATAACAACCTGCTGTTGTTTCATATAGATGTCCAGTAGTTTTCACGGATAATGACAGCGCATAGTTATAAAGTTGTATCCACTCTTCTAACCTTTCTGCGTAGTAACTATCTCCTCCTGCTACATCTACCCCACATACGAAGTTTTTGTTTTCTGCTGCCAGGTCAACTATCGCTTTATTTACTTCATATGGTAAACGTGCGTGCATACACAATATTTGACTTGTGACAATCGGATACTCTGGTATTTGACTCGCTTTTCCCACTACCTCAACTATTTCTCTCATTTTGTCAATTCGTTCTGATTGACTCAGGTGTTCGGGTGTGCGTAGATAGGGAGTATAACGCAATTCTAAGTACGCCAGATTTTCAAATATATAGGCGCCTCTCAATAAGCGATAAATAAAATAAGGGAGAGTTTCTACAGTTTGAACACTTTCGACTAATGTGTGTAATTCCAAATATTCATCGAGGGTATTACGAGGCTTTGTATAAAATTCTTCAAATGTTGAGTAATCATTAAAGCGGGATACCATATCCTCGGAATGACGCTGGAAATATCTCCATAGTACGCGAGGTACTACCGAACCTCCCAAATGCCGATGCAATTCCGCATATAATGCCATAATGCCACTTTTTTATATAAATTTTATTAATCTTAACAAGAACAAATGTAAAAAGTAATCTATACGCAGAATAATTTTTTATTTAGAGACTTACTGCACAGGCAAGATGCCTGTGTCACAAGAGCTTGTTAGCTGTGTTGGTAAAATGTGTGTCGAGGTGGTTTTAATTACAGGTAAATAGACTTTGAAACAAGTACCTTCACCGACTTTGCTATGAACGTCAATGAACCCACCATGATTTTTGATGATGCTTTTTGTCGTCGAAAGTCCTAAACCAGTTCCTTTGCCAACCTCTTTGGTAGTGAAAAATGGTTCAAAGATATGCTCTAAATTAGATGCTGGTATCCCAATTCCAGTATCTGTGACTGTGATGATGACAAAATTAGTCTCGGTGTCGGCGCCGTTCAAATGTAAAGTTAATTTACCACCCTGTGGCATTGCATCTCGTGCGTTGACAACCAAGTTCATCAAGACTTGGTGTATTTGAGTAGTATTTCCCATCACACAGCCTAAATATGGAGATACACTGATTTGACAGGTAATAGATTTAGGAAATGTTTGGGTGATGAAAAGCTCGACATCGCTAAATACAGCTTTCAAGTCAATAAGAGTTTGTTTATCAACACCACGAGCAAATAATAATATCTGTTTAATTAGGTTTGCTCCACGTTTGACATTGTTTTCTAGCGTCGTTAGCAAAGAATTATATTCGTTGTTAGGCAATTTCATTCGTAATAACTGTGCTGACAACAGAATTGGAGAAAGCACGTTATTCAAGTCATGAGCAATACCACCAGCATTTGAACCAATAGTGTCGAGACGTTGGAAACGTAACAGTGTAGAAAATATTTGCTTTTCTTCGGTAATGTCACGTGTCACCGATAAATTCAGAAAACTCCCATCTTCGCAACTCAACGGAACTGCGTGTGTTTTTACCCAACGACGTGTCCCTTGAACGTTAATCTCAAATTCTAATGTTCCTGCGTTTCCTCTACATACACTTTCATGCAATGCTGCAAATGCACGATAGTACTCACGCTCTACTCTTGTATCAACTCGTTTGCCAAGTAGCTCGTTTGCACTTAAAGCTTTCATCATTTTGATTCCATTCGCATTTATCTCCAATAGCGTTGCGTCGGGAGCAATTAACTCTACACACTCACTTGCATCCATCAATGCTTGTAAACGATTCTCACACGAAGCTAACTTTCGTTCTGTCACCTGTAAATGCATTAAGGCACTTCGCAGTAGCAAATAGAATAGTACTACTAACCCGACACTCCCAAATGTGGCAATCGAAAAAGTTGTTATTGTATGAACAAAGCTGATTTGCGAAGCTTTGATAACTGTTTGAAGCTTTTTAGACTCGTTTGCTTTGATTTTCTCAAACAATTGTTGAATATCACGAGTCAAAACCTCTGTTGATAACAATTCTTGATTTTTATTACCGTTTATTTGGCTTTCAAACAGATTCAAACTATTAGTAATTTTGTCTTGAAGTAAATTTATATACTTGTTATCATTTGCGTAGCTAAAGATGGTATCAAGCTGTTTAAGACTTGTATTCGTTTGCTCAACTCCAACAGTATAATCTGATAGATAATTTTGATTATTTGTGACTAAGTAAGTTTGAAAAGATATTTGAGTATTATTAAACTCCCAAAGCGTTCGTTCGAGTTGACTAATAACCTGTAAAGCTTGGTTTACTGAATGTTGATGATAAATGAGTTGAAATGTATTACTGTAAAAAATTATGGCATTAATCACGACGACTGAAGCCGCTACCACAAAAACAGTCGTCAGTTTTTTCAGTCTAGACAACTTCTTCATGCGTCCCTTGATATTCAACAAGCGATGACCTTGACTGCTGATGTTCCCGATTCAGGGAAGATAACAATAGCTACTTCTTTATGGCTTTTGCTGTATCAAGTTACTCAAAGTTTATAGAAACCGGGTTTGTTTTTGATATCTTGTAATAAAAACGACAACTTTACATAGAAACCCGGTTTCTTTAATTTTGAATGGCGCCGAAGTTAGAAACCGGGTTTGTTTTTGATATCTTGTAATAAAAACGACAACTTTACATAGA
>ERZ1066120.749-NODE-749-length-26195-cov-35.331637_pt1 | contig 26195 bp, 23 predicted proteins | sample MGYA00382767_ERZ1066120 | MGnify/ENA primary metagenome ERZ1066120 (study PRJEB33369, sample SAMEA5778350) | biofilm metagenome | biome: Industrial cooling water; feature: Water cooling tower basin; material: Biofilm | place: United Arab Emirates | collected...
GCGCGGCGATCAGCCAGAACCCCATCATGATCGCCACGTAGTGCGGCCACAGCATGGCCCGGTGCATGTCGCCCATCATGTCGCCGGTCCCGCCGGCGGGCGCGCCATGGGCCATGCCGGGCATCGAGTGGCCCGCCATCGCGTGGCCCGCATGGCCGGCCATCGCTCCGACGGGCGCCTCGGCCCGCGCGGTGGGGGCCTTGCCGTCCGGCGGCCCGCCCGGGTCGCGGACCAGCGTCATGCCGCACTTGGGGCACTGGCCCGGGCCGTCCTGACGCACCTCGGGGTGCATGGGGCAGGTATAGGCCCCGGCGCCCGGCGTGGGAGACGCGGCGGCGGTGCCCGGCGCCGCCGCTGCCGTGTCGCGCACCAGCGTCATGCCGCATTTCGGGCACTGGCCGGGCCGGTCCTGGCGCACCTCGGGATGCATCGGGCAGGTGTAGGTCGCAGCACCCGGCGCGGGCACGGCGGAGGGCTCCCCCGTGGCGGCGGCGGTGCCCGGACCGGCCGCGGCCGCGTCGCGCACCAGCGTCATGCCGCATTTCGGGCATCGGCCGGGGCCGTCCTGGCGCACCTCGGGGTGCATGGGGCAGGTGTAGGCCGCAGCACCCGATGCGGGCGCCGCGTCCGGCGCGTGCCCGGCGTGATCGTTGGTCATCGGCTTGCCTCCTGCGCCTTGGCCCTCGCGTTGGCCAGCATCCATTCGGCCGGCGTCAGGCCGTTCTCGCGGTAGAACGCCACGTCGTCGGCCTTCAGGGCCGCGACCATCTTGGGGATCGTCGCGCGCAGCGACTTCACCGGCTCCCAGCGCAGCTCCCTTTTCGCGCGGCTCACGTCGAGCGCGTAGTGGTCGCCGGCGCGGTCGATCATCCAGGGTTTGATGAAGGGGTCCTGCCCCAGGAGCCTGTCCTCGGCCCAGGCGCCGATCTTGGCGATCGGGCCGGGCACGCCGATGGTGTCGAAGGACTCGCCGTGGATGAGGCGGGCGAAGCTATGCTGCAGCTCGTCGTAGCTCAGCGCCTCCGGCTCGCCGATCAGGTAGGCCGCGTCGGGCGGCAGCGCGGCGCGCCGCTCCACCGTGTGCATGATCGAGTTCACCACGTCGTCCATGTGCACGTAGGACGTGCCGTGCGACGGCGAGCCCGAGTAGAGCCGGGACTCGATCTGGCGCTCGTAGATGCGCTGCATCTGGTGGGCGAGCGGCGGCGAATGGCAGCCGTCGTCGTAGACCCCGGCGAAGCGCAGCATGACGACGGGCACCTCGCCCCGCTCCTCGCGGATCGCGGCCTCGGTGCGGACCTTGGAGGCGGGGTAGGCCCAGGTCGGGCCGATGGGCCAGTCCTCGTCGATGAAGAGGCCGGGCTCGCCGGGCTTGTGCACCAGCATGGTGCTCGAGAACACGAACTGCGCGACCGCGAAGCGCGCCTTGAGGGCGGCGAGCAGCCGCCGCGTGCCGTTGACCGTCACGCTCTCGTAGCGGGGGTCGTCGGTGCCCTCGAAGCTGTAGTAGGCGGCCAAGTGGATGACCGAGGCGACGCGCGGCCCGTGATGGTCGCGCAGCACGTCGAGCCCCGCGTCCACGCTGGCCTGCGACGTGATGTCCACGGGGATGCGCGTGCAGCCCTCGGGCGGGTCCTGCTCGGCCTTGCTGTCGAAGCCCACGACGTTGTCGTAGCGCAGGCGCAGCGCCCGCATCACCTCGGTCCCGATGCGGCCGTTGGAGCCGGTGACCAGGAAGATGTCGTCGTTGAATGTCATGGATGTCCCCCTTCCGGGTGGCTTCGAGCCTGCGCCTGTCGGGCTGGATGGTGCAAGAGGTGGAATGGCGCGCGCGCCCGGAGGTTCCGGTGGGCCCGCGGAGGGGCCGGGCGGCGGAGGGGCGGCGCTCGCATCGCATGAAGGCGCGACGGCACCCCGCCCCGGCCGACGCGCGCTTGCGGGCGCGGGGGAAGGGCGTCAGCAAGAGGGGGCCGCGGGCACGCGGCCTGGGGCCGGGAGGGGGAATCGCGATGCGGCGGGCCTGGGATGGCAGGGGCGTCGGGGGCCGCCGGGACGGGGGCGCCGGGGCGGCCCTGCCCGCCCTGATGCTGGCGGTCTTCGCGATCTCGCTGGGCTTCGGCATCCTCTTGCCGCAACTGCCGGGCCTCGTCGAGCGGCTCCTCGGCGAGCAGGCCGCGCCCGGGCAGGTCGCCCGGACCACCGGGCTGCTGGCCGCCCTCTACATGCTGTCGCTGTTCTTCCTCGCGCCGACCTGGGGGGCGCTGTCGGACCGCCTGGGGCGGCGGCCCGTCCTCGTCGCCGGCCTGGCGGGCTTCGCCCTCACCATGGCCGCCTCCGCGCTCTTCGAGAGCCTGGCCATCCTCTACGTCGAGCGCGTGTCGAGCGGCGTCTTCGCGGCGGCGGTCACGCCGGTCGCCCTGGCGGCGGCGGCCGACCGGTCCACCCACGGAGCCGAGGGAAGCCCCGCGCTCGGCCGCAGGCTGGCCCTGGTGTCCATCGCGGGCACGTCGGGGTTCCTGATCGGCCCGCTCGCCGGGGTCGCGTTGGCGCGGCTCCAGGCCGCCGCCTGGGGCGGGGCGGGCGCCCTGACCTATCCTCTCCTCGGCACGGCGCTGCTGGCGCTGGTCGCCGCCCTCCTGGTCGCGCTGACGCTGCCCTCCCGCGCGCCCGGCGCCCCGGGCGGCGCTCCGGCGGCGCCGGACGGGCCGCGGCCGAGGGACGGGGCCGTGGCGGCCCTGCTCGGCCTGGGGCTGCTGGTCGCGGCCGCCGTCGCGGCCTTCGAGGTGGGCCTGTCGCTGCGCGGCGGGATGGAGCTGGACGTGGCGGCGTGGCAGGTCGCGGCGATGTTCACCCTCTGCAGCCTGGCGATGGTTCTGGCGCAGGCGATCACCTTCTCGCCCCCCGTGCCGCCCGGCGCGACCCGGTGGCTCCTCGCGCCCGGGTTCGCCGCGCTGGCCGCGGGGCTGCTCGCGGTGCCGCTCGCCGGGACGTTCCCCACGGCGCTGCTCGCGGTCGGCGCGGTGGCCGTGAGCGCAGGGGTGCTCGGCCCGGTCCTCACCTTCTGGACGGCCAGCCGGGCCGGGCGCCGGTCGGGAGCGGCGCTGGGCCGGCAGACCTCGGCGGCGAGCCTCGGCGCCGCGCTCGGCTCGGCGGGGGGCGGGGCGCTGCACGGCGTCGCCTGGCTGCCGGACGCCGGGTTCGTCCTGGCGGCCGCCGCCGCGGCTCTGGCGGTGCTGCCCTGCCTGTGGCTCCAGAGGCGGCTGGGGCCGCGCCGCGCGAAGGGCTGAGGGCGCGGCCGCCCCGGGATGCGGCGGCGTCACCGGAACGCCTTGACCAAGGCATCGAGCTGCACCCGCAGCGACCTGTCGTGCGCGGAGACGGGCGGGACCTCGCGCGCGACCCCGAGCAGATCGTAGACCGCCATCTGCGCCGCCCGCACCGAGTACTCCACGGTGAACACCACGTCGTCGGGGATCTCCACGAACTGGCTCACGAGGGCCAGGTTGCGGGTGCCGGGCGGCACCGGCGGCGGCCTGTCCCCCGGGCCGCGCGGCATGAACATGGACGTGATGTAGGGCATCCGGCAGGGGATGCAGTTGGCGGTGGCCAGCGTCTCCGGGTCCAGCCGCAGGTGGCCGCGCAGCTCGTGCAGGATCTCCGCCCCCGTGCACTCGTCCATGGGCTTGGCCACGAAGTCGCCGATCCGGTCGGTGAAGAGCCCATAGCCCCAGAACACCCAGGCGTCGGCGGGCTGGCCGTCGAAGTAGGGCTGGTGCGGCAGCACGACCGACAGGAGCCAGTTCGAGTCCTTGAACGTCACCAGGCCGCCGGTGCCCGCCTCGTTGCCGCTGAACCCCTGCATCGCCGCGAAGAAGGCCGGGTCGCGCAGGGTCACGGTGAAGGACTGCCAGGCCGACTGCGCGATGCAGCCGTTGAAGGCGGCGGGGTTGCCGAGATGGGGCCGGCCGGCGGCGAGCCGTTCCCACAGCGCCCAGCCCTGGCTGTCCGCCTTGCCCAGCCTCGCGGGCGCGCGGTCCATGGCGCCGAGGCTGGAGGCGTCGGTCATCGAGCCGTTCTGGACGAACACCAGGTCGTCCGCGCCCACCGCGATGGCGTCGTCGCGGCCGCCGCGCCGGCACGCGATCGCCATCACGGCCTCGAGGCCGCCCACCCGCTCCAGCCGGAGGTCGGTCACGAGGCAGTCCGCGACCATGGCCACGCCCCGCGCCTCGAGCCACCGGACCAGCGGCCGGACGAGCGAGTCGTACTGGTTGAACACCGTGCGCTTGACCCCGGCGAGCGTCTCGATGCGCGAGAACTCCAGCATGAAGCGGTGCAGGTAGCGCCTGAACTCGACGGCGCTGTGCCAGGGCTGGAAGGCGAAGGTGGTCGCCCACATGAACCAGAACTCGGTCTCGAAGAACGCGGGCGACAGCCGGTCCGTGATCCGGTCGCGCGCCAGGGACTCCTCGCTGGCGTTGCTGATGCGGAGCAGCTCGACGCGGTCGCGCATCGAGAAGCCCATGGAGGTCACCGGCACCCTGGCGCGGCGGCGGTCCACCAGCCGCGCCATCGAGTGCGCCCGGTAGATCCGGTTGAAGACCATGGTCTCGTCGTGGACCGAGACCTCGGGCCTGGTCAGCGACGGGATGGTCCTGAAGAGGTCCCAGGTGCATTCGTAGTTGTCGGACGTCAGCATCCGCCCGCCGCGCAGCGAGTAGCCCCGCTCCGCGTCGCCCGCCCCGTCGAGGCTGCCGCCGAACAGGGGCAGGGCTTCGAGGATCGTGATGTCCTCGCCGCGCATCCCGCCGTCGCGGATCATGAAGGCGGCGGCGGCCAGCGTGCCGATGCCGCCGCCCACGAGCCAGGCGCGGCGCGGCCCTGGGGCTGCGGGCTGGGCTTGCGTGCCGATGGCGGCCCTGATGTCGCTCAAGGGAGTGGTCCTTTCGGTTCTGGCCTGCCGCGACGGGACGGTCACGGGCCGGGGTGGTCGAGGGGGAACGTGATGACGGTCAGCGCCGGGTCGCCCGGCCTGCTGATCCGAAGGTCGATCGAGTACTCGTCGGCGCCGGGCAGGCTGACGTATCCGCCGTAGGTGACCACCCCGGCGACCGGCATCGGGTCGAGCTCGATCGTCGCCACGGGCAGGCCGCCCATGCCCGTCACGTCGGCGGTCACGGAGGCGTCCTCGATCCGGGCGCCGGAGGCGTCGTCGAAGAGCGCGACGACCAGGTGCTCGGCGTGGCGCCCCCGGGGGGGGCCGCCATGCATCCCTCGCTCCGGGTGGCCCGGCGCATGGCCCGCGACGACCTCGGCCGGAAGGACGCCGAGATAGGCGGCGATGCTCCCGGCCACCGCATAGCCCGGGGTGCCCTGCGCGAACGCCGCGCCGCCCGCGGCCACGCCCATCAGCAGGGCGGCGAGCGCGGCCAGCCAGGCCAGGCGCGCGAGGTCGAGCCGGCGTCGCGGGGTCGGTCCCATGGTCGTCCTGCCTCCTCGTGGTTGCAGCCTTGGACGCTGCGCGGCGCCGCTCAGCACGAGTGGCGGTGGGGCGGGGCCTCGGGCTTGGGCGGCTCGTCCGAGACGGCGCCCAGGGCCGGCGCGGCCTCCGCCGGCGCGGCGGCCGGCGCCTCCGGCGGGGAGGCGCCGCCGTGCCCGGCATGGCCGGTCGGTTCCTGGCGTCGTCCCCGGCCATGGCCGCCGTGGCCGCGGTGACCGAACAGGTGCAGCGCCACGAAGGCCGCGCCCAGCAGCAGCAGGATCCAGTTGTCGGCGATCCAGGTCATGACAGGGCCTCCGCCAGCGCGCCTCGCGCCGGCCGCTCGGCGGCGGCGATGTAGTCGCGGGTGATCGGCACCGCGTCCACGCGCCGGGCGAGCTGGATCTGGAACACCACCAGCCCAGAATGTCGGAAGGCCGCCTCGCAGCTCGCCAGGTAGAACTCCCACATCCGGCAGAAGCGGTCGTCGTAGAGCGCGGCGGCGCGTTCGCGCCGGGCCATGAAGCGGTCGCGCCAGGCGCGCAGCGTCCGGGCGTAGTGCAGCCGCAGCACCTCGATGTCGGTGACGTGGAGGCCGGCGCGCTCGATGGCGGGCATGATCTCGGACAGGGCGGGGACGTAGCCGCCCGGGAAGATGTACTTGGCGATCCAGGGGTTCGCCGCCGAGGGGCCGTGCGCGGCGCCGATCGTGTGCACCAGCGCGACCCCGTCCTCGGCGAGCATCCGGGCGATCCGGTCGAAGTAGGCGCGGTAGTGGGGCACGCCCACGTGCTCGAACATGCCGACCGACACGATCCGGTCGTAGCGCCCCTCCTCCTCGCGGTAGTCGCGCAGGTGGAAGGACACGTGGTCCTGCACCCCGGCCTCGGCCGCCCTGTCGGTGGCGTGCCGGTGCTGCTCGGCCGACAGCGTCAGGCCGGTGACGCCGACCCCAGCGTCCTGCGCCAGGCGGATCGCCAGCCCCCCCCAGCCCGACCCGATGTCGAGCACCCGCTGGCCCGGGCGCAGCAGGAGCTTGGCCGCGATGTGCCGGATCTTGTTGTCCTGCGCCTGGTCGAGCGTGTCGTCGGACGCGGTGAAGTAGGCGCAGGAATACTGCCTCTGCCCGTCCAGGAAGAGCTCGTAGAGCTCGTCCGACAGGTCGTAGTGATGGGCGACGTTGGCGCGGGCGCGGGCGACCGGGTTGTGCTGCGCGAAACGGCGCATCGCCTTGCGCAGCGCGGCGTTCAGGCGCATGAGCCCCGGGCCCCTGGCCCCCCCCATGTTCGCCAGCGCCAGCGCCAGCAGGTCGTAGATGGACCCCTGCTCCATGACCAGCGTGCCGTCCATGTAGGCCTCTCCGAGCGCCAGCTCGGGGTTGGTCAGGAGGCGCCAGACCGTGGCCGGCGAGGTCAGCCGCACGCCGACCTGGGGGCTGCCGCCGCCGATCGCGACACAGCGGCCGCTCGGCAGGCGCAGGCGCAGCGTGCCGGTGCGGACGATCCCGCCGAGGAACCGGCGCAGCAGGGCCTCGCCGGCCCTGTCGGAGAGCGCCGGGCGGCGGGCGTCCGTCCCGGCGTCGTGGCCCGCGGCGAGGGTTGGAGGAGCATCAGGCTGGATGGTCATGAGCGGATCGCCTCCTGGCGATGCCACGGCGGGCGGCCCCTCCGTGGCGATTGGCGTTCTGCGGTCGAAGGACGCTTGAGGCGGCCGCGGATTACAGCGCGTCAGCGGGTCGGGTCGGGCCGCGATCGCGACCGGCGCGCGCCGCGCGCGCCGGCGATGCCGGACCGGGGATCCGCCCGGGGCCGACCGCCTCGGCGCAACGCCGACCGGCCGCTCAGGCCGCCAACGCGCTCGGCCGGGCGGAGGCGCCCGCCGGGGCCGTGCGCGCGATGCCGTCGAGCCGCGTGCGCTTGAGGAGGAGCGCGTTGACCGCCACCAGGGCCGTGCTGCCCGACATCGCCAGGGCGGCGACCTCGGGGCTGATGGTGAAGGGAAAGAACACGCCCGCCGCCACCGGAAAGGCCACCACGTTGTAGGCCACCGCCCAGAACAGGTTCTGGCGCATCTTGCGCAGGGTGGCGCGCGACAGGACGATCGCCCCCACCACGTCGTAGGGGTCGCTCCTCATCAGCACCACGTCGGCGCTCTCCATGGCCACGTCGGTGCCCGCGCCGATGGCGAAGCCCACGTCCGCCTGGGTCAGCGCGGGGGCGTCGTTGACGCCGTCGCCCACCATGCCCACGCGCTTGCCCTGGGCCTGGAGCTCCTTGACCTTGTCGGCCTTCTGCCCGGGCAGCACGTCCGCCAGCACGATGGCGATGCCGAGCTCGCCGGCGATGCGGGCCGCCGTGCCGGCGTTGTCGCCCGTCAGCATCGCCACCTGCACGCCCCGCTCGCGCAGCCGCGTCACGGCGTCGCGCGCGCTGGGTCGCACGGCGTCGGCGATGGCGATGAGGCCCAGGAGGCGGCCGGCCTCGGCGACGTGGACGACGGTGCGGCCGGCGCCCTTGAGGGCCTCGGCGCGCTCCGCGAGCGGGCCCAGGGCCACGCCCTCCTCGTCCATCAGCCGCCGGTTGCCGACCAGCACGGGCCGCCCCGCGACCACGGCCCTGGCGCCCCGGCCCTCGAGGTTCTCGAACCGCTCCACCGGGCCGAGCGGCAGGCCCGCCGCCCGCTCCACGATGGCGAGCGCGAGCGGATGGTCCGAGCCCTTGTCCACCGCCGCCGCCGCCGCCAGCACCGCGTCCTCGTCCGTCCCCCGGGCGGCGGCGACCTCGACCACCCTGGGCTGGCCCATGGTCAGGGTGCCGGTCTTGTCGAACACGACCACGTCGAGCCTGGTCGCGTCCTCGAGGGCGCCGGCGTTCTTGAACAGGATGCCGTTCATGGCGCCGAGCCCCGTGCCCACCATCACCGCCATGGGCGTGGCCAGCCCCAGCGCGTCGGGGCAGGCGATGACGAACACGGTGATGGTCAGCGTCAGCGCGAACAGGAGCGGCTGGCCGAGCCACCAGAACCAGGCGGCGAAGGTGGCGAGGCCCACGACGATGGCGATCATGACCAGCCACTGCGAGGCGCGGTCGGCCAGGAGCTGCGCCGGGGCCTTGGAGTTCTGCGCCTCCTGCACGAGCTTGACGATCTGGGCGAGCGCGGTGTCGGCGCCGACCTTGGTGGCGGTGTAGCGGAAGGTGCCGCTCTTGTTGATGGTGGCGCCGATCACCTGGTCGCCCACCGCCTTGGCGACGGGCATGGACTCGCCCGTGAGCATGGACTCGTCCACCAGCGAAGAGCCCTCCGTCACCTCGCCGTCCACGGGGATCTTGTTGCCGGGGCGGATCACCACCGTCTCGCCCTGGCGCACCTCGGCGGTCGGCACCTCCACCTCCCGGCCGTCGCGGACCACGGTGGCCATCGGCGGGGCGAGGTCGAGGAGCGCACGGATCGCCGCCGAGGCCCCGGCGCGGGCACGCATCTCGAGCCAGTGGCCGAGCAGGATGAACACGAGGAGGACGGCCGCCGCCTCGTAGAACTGCACGCCGGGGAAGAGGAAGGTCGAGCCCACGCTGAACAGGTAGCCGGTGCCCACCGACAGCACGACCAGCACGGCCATGTTGAGGATGCCGTTCCTGAGCGCCCGCCAGGCGGCGACCACGAAGGGCCAGGCCGGCCAGGCCACGGCCCCGGTGGCGAGCAGGAACAGCCAGAGGTCGGACCGCAGGCCGAAGGGCGGCGCGGGCGGCGCGAACAGGCCGGCCATGGGGGACCAGACGAAGATCGGGATCGTGAAGACGAGCGCCACGAGGAACCGGTTGCGCATGTCGCGCACCATGTCGCCCATGTCCCCGGAGCCGTGGCCCATCTCGTGCAGGGTCGCGTCGGCGTCGGCGCCCGGAGCCGCCGGTCCGGCATGGCCGCGCGGGTGGCCCCCCGCGCCCCCGCCCGGCGCCGCGCCGGAGGCGGTCGCCATCCCGGCGCGTCCTGGGGCCGGGGTCGCGCGGACATGGGCGGGGACCATCTCGCCCCGGCAGCGGAAGCCGCAGTCGCGGATCGCGCGGCGCAGCGTGGCCACGTCGGTGCGCGCCTCGTCGAAGGTCACGCTGACGCTCATGCTGGCGGGGCTGGCGGAGGCGGCGACGGCGCCGGGCTCGGCCGCGAGCCGGCGCTCGATGCCGAGGAACCCGAGCCGGTCGGCCATGCCGTCGAAGTCGAGGGTCGCCGTGGTGGTCATGTCGTCCTGCGTCATCGCCGCCCGGTTCGTCAGGCCCCGGCGCCCGGGCGCCGGGGCCGCGTCGTCGGCTCAGCAGCAGCCGCGCGTGCGCGGCTCCGCCGGCGCGGCGGCGTCGGCCGCGCGCCCCGGCGCGCGCCTGGCCTCCTCGGCCGTCGCTGCGGGCTTCCTCGCCTCCTCGCCGCGCGATCCGCAGCCGCAGCCGTGCGGCTCGCCCGACGCGGATGGTGCCTTGTCCGTGCGGTCGGTCGTCATGCTCCTCCTCCTCGATGGTCCGGGACGCGCGAGCGCCCAGGAGGAAGGACGCCGGCCGGCGCCGACCGTTACGCGGGCGGCGCGGCGGCGGCGCGGGCGGCGCCACGCGGGGGCAGCGCCAGCCCCACCACGTCGCAGCCGCAGTCGAGGAAGCCGTGCCACGGGCAGGTCATGCACTTCTGCAGGAGCCGGTCGCGCAGCGCGCGCCGGGCGCGGTGGAGCCGCACCGCCAGGGCGCCGGGCGTCACGCCGAGATCGGCCGCCACGCGGTCGCGCGGCTCCTCCGCGATGTCGATGCGATGGATCAGGTCGGCCTGGGCCGGGGGCAGGGTCGGCAGGAGCAGGTGCAGGCACTCGCAGACGAGCAGGTCGAGCGCGGGGTCCGGCGGCGGCGCGGCCGGCTCGGGCCCCTCGGGGTCGAGCGGCGACTCGCGGCGCCGCCGCCGGCCCATGCGGCGCCGGTGGTCGGCGACGGCGCTGGCGAGGAGCCGGCTCAGCCAGCCGCGTAGGCTCGCGATGTCGCGCAGGTCGCCGGCATGCGCCAGCGCCCGGACCGAGAAGTCCTGGAGCACCTCGGCCGCCTCGTCCTCGCTGCCCAGCCTCCCGATCAGGAAGCGGCGGATGCGGGCGTGCCCCTCGGCCAGGGCCCCGCGCACCGCGGCCTCGCGTTCGATGGTGGGCGGCATGTTGATGGGCGGCGGCATGGCGGCGCGCTCCGGCCTGCGCCCCGGAGGAGGCGCGACGCTCAAGGCATACATGACTCCATCTCCTACGGGCAAGCTTCGGGACCGGCGTGGCGGCGGGGTCGGGGACGGCGGGCGAAGGGCCGCATGCGCTCCCCCCTGGTCATGCGCGGACGGAGAGCCGCTGGGCGACGTTGTAGATCGGCACCGCGACGAGCGCGACGTACCAGGCGTAGATCAGCGCCCAGGCGAGCCCGATCAGGATGCTGGTCCCGCTGATCCAGACGAAGCCCGGCAGCACCGCCTCGAGCGCCATGCGCATCCCCTGCGCGCCCAGGGCGAGGCCCGCCAGGACGCAGAGCAGGAAGGTGACGGCGAAGAACGCCGACAGGGTGAGCCCGACCGGCACCACCGCCAGCCGCCACCCGCTCGATCCGGTCATGGGAACCTCCGTGACGCTCGCGGGCGCGGCCCTCCGCCGCGCCCCATCGTCCCCATGGACGCGCGGCCCGGCGCGCCATTACGCCCCGGGCCGGGGGGCGCCGCCCCGGCTCCCGCCTGGCGCGACCAGGGTTCCGGCCCGCCCGGCCAGGATCGCGGCGGCGTCCTCCATCCGGCCGATCCCGGCCAGGATCCCGGCCAGGGCGGCCTCGCGCGCCGCCTCTACCTTGGGGCCCATCGACCCCGGGGGGAGGTCGAGCGCGGCGGCCTCGTCGGGGGTCAGCCGGGCGAGCAGCCGGGCGGCGGGGGTGCCGAAGCCCTCCATGACGCCCTCGACGTCCGTGAGCATCAGGAGCGCGCCGGCGCCGAGCTGCCGCGCCAGGAGCGCGCTGGCGCGGTCCTTGTCGATCACCGCCTCGACGCCGACAAGCGCGCCGTCCGGGCGCCGCGCGACCGGGATGCCGCCGCCGCCCGCGCAGATCACCACCGCGCCGCCCTCGATCAAGAGCCGCACCGCCTTGAGGTCCGGGATCTCGCGCGGGCGCGGCGAGGGGACGACGCGGCGCCAGCCCCCGCCGTCCGGCGCCACCGCCCAGCCCCGCCGTCGCGCGAGCGCCCGGGCCTCGGCCTCCGGGTATCCGGGGCCGACCGGCTTGGTGGGCCGGGCGAAGGCGGGGTCGGCGGCGTCCACGACCACCTGCGTGAGCAGCGTCGCCACCGGGCGGGCATGGCCCAGCGCGTTCTCGAGCTCCTGCTCGATGACGTAGCCGATCATGCCCTCGGTCTCGGCGCCCAGCACGTCGAGGGGCCGCGCCTCCTCGGGCCGCCCGGCGGCGGCCTGGAGCGCCAGCAGACCGACCTGCGGCCCGTTGCCGTGCGTCACCACGAGGCCGTGCCCGTCGCGCACGAGCCCGGCCAGCGCCGCCGCCGCCCGCGCGGCGTTGGCGCGCTGCGCCTCGGCCGTCATCGGCTCGCCCCGCCGCAGGAGCGCGTTGCCCCCCAAGGCCGCGACCACCAGCATCGCTCAGCCCCCGAGCGTGGCCACGAGCACCGCCTTGATCGTGTGGAGGCGGTTCTCGGCCTGGTCGAAGACGATCGAGGCGGGGCCCTCGAACACCTCCTCCGTCACCTCCATCTCGCTCACCCCGAACGTCTGGGCGATCTCGCGGCCGACGCCCGTCTCGGCGTTGTGGAACGCGGGCAGGCAATGCATGAAGCGCGCGCGCGGGTTGCCGGTGCGGGCCATCATGGCGCCGTCCACGCGCCAGGGCGCGAGCAGCCGGATGCGCTCGGCCCACTTGTCCTCGGGCTCGCCCATGGACAGCCACACGTCCGTGTAGAGGAAGTCGGCCCCCCTGGCGGCCTCGTCGGCGTCCTTGGTGACGGTGACGCGCGCGCCCGTCGCCCTGGCGATGCCCTCGGCCTCCTCGATGACCGCCCTGGACGGCCAGCAGGCTTTGGGCCCGCCCAGGCGCACGTCCATGCCCATCTTGGCCCCGCCGATCAGCAGGCTCTCGCCCACGTTGTTGCCGGCGTCGCCCAGGAAGGCGAAGGCGACCTTGCGCAAAGGCTTCTGGGCGTGCTCCTGCATGGTCAGGAGGTCGGCCAGGACCTGCGTCGGGTGGAAGCTGTCGGTGAGGCCGTTGTAGACGGGCACCCCGGCGTGGCGCGCCAGCTCCTCGACGATGTCCTGCCCGAAGCCGCGGTACTCGATGGCGTCGTAGACGCGGCCGAGCACGCGGGCGGTGTCCTTGACGCTCTCCTTGTGGCCCATGTGGCTGCCGGTGGGGCCGAGATAGGTGACGTGCGCCCCCTGGTCGTGGGCCGCCACCTCGAAGCCCACGCGGGTGCGCGTCGAATCCTTCTCGAAGATGAGCGCGATCTCGCGGCCCCTCAGCAGGGGCTGCTCGGTGCCGGCATACTTCGCGGCCTTGAGGTCGGCCGAGAGCCGCAGCAGGAAGCCGATCTCGGCCGGCGAGAAGTCCCGCAGCGTCAGGAAGTGGCGGTTGCGCAGGTTGAAGCCCATGGCGGTGTCCTTTGCTCAGGCCGCGTCGCGGATGGTGGGGCAGGTCATGCAGTGGCCGCCCCCTCGGCCGCGCCCCAGCTCGGCCCCCGGCACCTCGCGCACGTCTATGCCGGCCTGGCGCAGCATGGCGTTGGTGTCGTCGTTGCGGTCGTAGGCGACGATCACGCCGGGGCGCAGCGCCACCACGTTGTTGCCGTCGTTCCACTGCTCGCGCGCGCGCTCGGCCGGGTCGCCGCCGCCGGTCGGCACGAGCGTGAGCCGCTTGTGGCCCAGGATCTCGGCCACCACCTCGAAGATGGGGCGCGGGTCCTGGCGGACCTCGAAGGGCCGGCCGCGCCCTCCGGGCCGCAGGTCGAAGCAGGTGATCCCGTCCGCCACCTCCTTGAAGGTCGTCACCACGTCGCCGCCGCAGAAGGTGAACACGGTGTCGAGATGCATGGCGGCGCGCGTGCGCGGCAGCCGGCAGGCCACCACGCGCTCGGCCGCCTCCTGCTCGAAGAGGGCCTGGGCGAGGAGGCCGATGCCCTGGGCCGAGCTCCGCTCGCCCATGCCCGCCAGCACCGTGCCGCGCCCCACCGGCATGACGTCGCCGCCCTCGAGCGAGACGGGGCCGTGGTCGCGCGCGGGCTCGCCCCACAGCTCGCGGACGCGGCCGGCGAAGCGGGGGTGGAAGCGGTAGATGGCGGCGGCGAGCAGCGTCTCGGGCTTCCTCGCCGGCCAGAACATCGGGTTGAGCGACACGCCGCCATGGACCCAGGCGCTGTTGTCGCGCGGGAAGATCATGTTGGGCAGCGGCGGCAGGATGAAGCCCGAGGTCCCGAGCCAGGCGCCGAACAGCCCCTCGGGCCTGAAGGGCAGGTCGCCCGGCGTCAGTCCGCCGATCAGCCACCGCGCGAGCTCGGCGCCCGGCAGGCCCGCCATCCAGAGGCGCAGGGGGTCGAGCATCCCCGCCCCGACCGTCTGCACCGTCACCCGGTGGTCGAGCACGAAGGCGCGGCCGGCGGGGACGTCGAGCGTCTCGGCCAGGAGGTCGTTGGCGTCGAGCACCTCGACGCCCTCGGCGCGCATCAGGTCGGCGAAGGCCTGGTGGTCCCTGATGGCCTGCTTCACCCAGAACACGTCGTCGAAGAGCAGCTCGTCGCAGTTGAGCGGCGTGAGGCGCCGGTGGGCGAGCCCCGGGCGGCAGACGATCACCTGCCGCAGCAGGCCGGCCTCGGAATGGACGCCGAGCTCGGGAGCGGACATGGAGGGGTTCCTCTCAGAGAAGGGCCGCGGCGCTGAGCGCGGCCGAGATGAAGACCGTCAGGATCAGGAGCAGCGGCCACACGAAGGCGAGCCAGCGCTCGTAGGGCACCCGCGCGATGGCCAGGCCGCCGATCACCACCGCGAAGGTGGGGTTGACGAGGTTGACGAGGCCGTTGGCGGACTGGAAGGCGGTGACGACGAGGGCGCGGTCCACCCCGGCGAAGTCGGCGAGCGGCGCCAGGATCGGCATGGACAGCACCGCGAGCCCCGAGGACGAGGGCACGAAGACGCTCATGCCCGCCTCGACCCAGAACAGCAGGTTGACGAAGGCGAGGTCGGGCAGGCCCCCCACGAGCCCGGCGGCCGCGTTCAGAATCGTGTCGGCGATGCGGCCCCGCTCCATCACCACGACGATGCCGCGCGCCAGCCCGATCACCAGCGCCACGCCCAGGAGGTCGCGGGCGCCGGCCATGAAGGCCTCGGTGAGCCCCTTCTCGCCCAGGCGCGCCACGATCCCGACGAGGATCGCCGCGCCGAGGAACAGGGCGCTCATCTGCGCCATCCACCAGCCCTGCGAGGACACGCCCCAGATCAGCGCCGCGAAGGTCGCCGCGAAGACCACGAGGACGACGGCCTGGGTGCGGCCGAGCGGCGCGTCGGGCCGGGCGGCGCCGGCGAAGGCGGCGCGGTGGTCGGCGGCGAGGTCGGCCACGATCGAGCGCGAGGGGTCGCGCCGCACGCGGGCGGCGTAGCGCATCACGAAGGCCGCGCAGACCGCGAGGCCGCCGAGCAGGATGACGAGGCGCAGCGCCAGGCCGTCGGTGAAGGGCACGCCGGCGGCGTTCGAGGCGATCACCGTGGCGAAGGGGTTGATGGTGGAGCCGAGCGTGCCGATGCCGGCGCCGAGCAGGATCACGGCCGCGGCCGTCGCCGCGTCGTATCCGGCCGCGATCATCACCGGCACCAGGAGCCCGTAGAAGGCCAGCGTCTCCTCGGCCATGCCGTAGGTGGTGCCGCCCAGGGCGAAGAGCGACATCAGGATCGGGATCATCCAGATCTCGCGCCCCCGGAGCCCGGCCATGGCGCGGCGGATGCCCGCGTCTATGGCGCCGGTGGCGTTGACCACGCCGAGGAAGCCGCCGAGCACGATCACGAACAGCGCCACGTCCACGGCGTTGGCCTGGTAGCTCTCGGGGTCGTAGAAGCCGGCGATGGGGGCCAGCAGCACGTCGCTGGGGCCCTGCGGGTCTGGCTCGACGCGCTGGTAGGTGCCGGCGACGGCGACCTCGCGCCCCACGGCCGGGTCCTCGACGCGGTCGAAGCGGCCGGCCGGGATCACCCAGGTCAGCGCCGCCACCAGCACGATGAGGAGGAACAGGATCGTGGTGGCGGCCGGAAAGCGCGAGGCGAGGCGTCCGGCGGCGCCCTGGGGCCCCTTGGCGATGTCGGTCATCGGTCGCTGTCCTCCTGTGCGTGGCGCGGCGCCGGCCGTCGCCGGGGGCGTGGCCGGCCGCCGTCATGGCGAGGGCCGATCCGGCCGGGCGCGGCGACGGCGGGGGACCGGCCGGCCCGCGCCCGCCGGACGCGCGGCCACGCCGCGCGATCCACCCTCGGCCCTGACCATCGCCCCTCGCATCCGACCTCTCCCCAAGGACGCGCCGTGGCCGCGGGGATTACGGGCCTGGCCCCTCCGCCCGGGCAGCTTGGGCCGCGAGGGCCCGGCCGTCATGGCCGGCACCCTCCTCCCGGGCCGGATGACGGCGGCGGTCGACGCGGCGAGCCGCGGGGCCGCCCTGGCTGTGCGAGGACGCCCGCGCGGCGGGCGACGCCCCGGATGCGGATGGCCCCGCCGAGGCGGTCATGGGTGCCTCCCCCGTCGCCTCGCCGATCCGCCGCACCTGGGCCGAAGGGCCCGCCCCGATCCGAGCTTCGCCGAGTCCGGTGCCCGGACGCAGCGCGTCGGGGGCACGCACGGCCCTCGCCCCAGCCCAAGAATGGCCCTAGATGACCCCCGCACCGAGGAGGAGGCCCCATGGCACCGGTCGAGATCTACACGTCGCCGACCTGCGGCTACTGCTTCGCCGCCAAGAGGCTCCTGGCGGCCAAGGGCGTGGCCTTCACGGAGATCGACGTGGTCGCGGACCCGGCCCGCCGGCCCGAGATGGAGCGGCGCTCGGGGCGGCGAACGGTGCCGCAGGTCTTCATCGCCGGGCGCCACGTGGGCGGCTGCGACGACCTCCACGCGCTCGACGCCCGGGGCGGGCTCGACCCGCTGCTCGCGGGCTGAGATGCGCGCGGCGCTCCTCCAGATGACCTCGGCCGACGACCCGGCCGAGAGCCTGCGGCGCCTCCTGCCGCTGGTCGGGCGCGCGGCGGACGAGGGGGCGGACCTGCTCTGCACGCCCGAGGTGACCAACATGGTCGCCCCGCGCGCGACGCTGCAGGCGCGGGCCGTGGCCGAGGAGGCGGACCCGGTGCTCTGCGTCCTGCGCGGGGAGGCCGCGCGGCGGGGCGTCTGGATCGCGGTGGGCTCGCTGGCCCTGCGCGACGGCGACCGGCTCGTCAACCGCTCGCTGCTGCTCGACCCCGCGGGGGCCGTCGCCGCGCGCTACGACAAGGTCCACATGTTCGACGTGGACCTGCCCGACGGCGAGTCCCACCGCGAGAGCGACGCCTTCCGCCCCGGCGACCGGCTGGTGGTGGCCCGCACCCCGCTGGGCGCCCTGGGCCTCGCGGTGTGCTACGACCTGCGCTTCCCCCACCTGCACCGGGCGCTGGCCCAGGCAGGGGCGGAGGTGATCCTCAACCCCGCCGCCTTCACCGTGCCCACGGGGCGGGCCCACTGGGAGGTGCTCCTGCGCGCCCGGGCCATCGAGACGGGCGCCTGGGTGCTGGCGGCGGCGCAATGCGGCGACCACGGCCACGGCCGGCGCACCTGGGGGCGCTCGCTGGCCGTCGCCCCCTGGGGCGAGGTGGCCGCCGAAGGCGGCGAGGCGCCGGGCGTGACGCTCGTGGACCTCGACCTCGCCCTCGTGGCCGAGGCGCGCCGGCGCGTCCCGAGCCTGCGCCACGACCGCGCCGTCCTGGGGCCGTGACGCGCTCGCTCGGCGTGGCCACGGACCTCCCGGCGCCTCGGGGCGTGGCCGAGCAGGGGCCGTTCCGCTATCCTGTCCCCGGGGCGCCCCACCTGCCGCTCGTGCGGGGGACGACCCGGCCATGGACCGCGATCCGCTCCGCCCCCCCTGGGCGGCGCCTCGCGGCCCGGCGGCGCCTCCGGCCGCCTCCACCGCCGCCTGGGCTTCGCGCGGGCCCAGGGCGTGGCGGGCCTGTGGAGGCGGAGGTGGCGAGCGCCCCTCACGTCGCCTCGAAGAGGTCCCCCAGGACCAGTTCGAGCCCGGGCGCCCGCCCCCTCCTACCACGCCTCAGTCCCGCGCGCTCGCCGTCACGTAGTTGACGCTCAGGTCGCGCTCGGACAGCCGCCAGGCCCAGCGCGCGAAGTCGAACACCATCCCCGTGGCGTCCAGCGGCCGCAGCCCCGCCGCGCGGATCATGCCCTCCAGCTCCGGGGGCGTGACGAACTTGCGCCAGTCGTGCGTCCCCACCGGCAGCCAGCGCGCCACGCGCTCGGCGCCGACGATGGCGAACAGGAAGCTCTTGGCGTTGCGGTTGAGCGTGGAGATCACCACCAGCCCCCCCGGCCGCGCGAGCCCATGGAGCGCCCGCACGAAGCCCGGCGGGTCCGCCACGTGCTCGATGACCTCCAGCGCGAGCACCGCGTCGAAGCTCTCGCCCGCCGCGAGCAGCCCCTCGGCCGTCCCCACCCGGTAGTCCACCGCCACGCCCGACCTCTCGGCGTGGAGCCGCGCCACGGGGATGTTGCGCGCGGCCGCGTCCACGCCCACGACCTCGGCGCCCAGCCGCGCCAAGGGCTCGCTCAGCAGCCCGCCCCCGCAGCCCACGTCCAGCAGCCGCAGCCCCTCGAAGGGCCGCGGCCGCCCCCGGTCGCGGCCGAAGCGGTGCGCGACCTGCGCCGCCACGTAGTCGAGCCGGACCGGGTTCATCAGGTGGAGCGGGCGGAACTTGCCCCTCGGGTCCCACCACGCCTCGGCCATGCGCTCGAACTTGGCGACCTCGGCCGGGTCCACGCTGCCCCCCGGCGCCTGCGGCCTTGTCTCTGCGTCACCCATGCCCTCTCCCTCGCGCAGGCCCCTCCCATCCTATATAGCGCGCCCATGGACCCCATGGACCCCGGCATGGACAGAGGCGCGGCCCCCGAGGGCCGTGGGCCGGCGCTCCACCCCCTGCGCGAGCCCTACGCCACCCATGCCCTCCCCGTGGGCGACGGCCACGTGCTCCACGTCGAGGAGGTGGGCTCGCCCGCCGGCCTGCCCGTGGTCGTCCTGCACGGCGGCCCCGGGGGGGGCTGCTCGCCCATGATGCGGCGCTTCTTCGACCCCCGCCACTTCCGCGCCGTGCTCTTCGACCAGAGGGGCTGCGGCCGCTCGCGCCCCCACGCCTCGGTGGAGGCCAACACCACCTGGCACCTCGTCGCCGACATCGAGAGCATCCGCGAGGCGCTGGGCATCCCCGCCTGGGCGGCCGTCTTCGGCGGCTCCTGGGGGGCGACGCTGGCGCTGCTCTATGCTCAGGCCCATCCCGGCCGCGTCCGCAGCCTCGTCCTGCGCGGCGTCTTCCTGATGACCCAAGCGGAGCTCGACTGGTTTTACGGCGGCGGCGCGGGCGCCTTCTTCCCCGAGCTCTGGGCGCGCTTCGCGGGCCTCGTGCCCGAGGCCGAGCGCGGCGACCTCGTGGCCGCCTACCACCGCCGCCTGTTCGGGGGCGACCCCGGGGAGGAGCTGCGCCACGCCCGCGCCTGGGCCGGCTGGGAGAACGCGCTCGCGGCCATGGAGCCCGAGGGCGCCGGGGGCGTCCACGGCCCCCGCCTGGTCTCCGCCCCCGCCTTCGACGCCCCCGCCGACTACGCCCGCGCCTTCGCCCGTATCGAGAACCACTACTTCTTCCACAAGGGCTTCCTGGCCCCCGGGGATGCCATCCTCCCCAACATGGGCCGCCTCGCGGGCGTCGCCGGCACCATCGTGCAGGGCCGCTACGACATGATCTGCCCGCCCGCCTCGGCCCACGCGCTGCACCGCGCCTGGCCGGGCTCCTCGCTCGAGATCGTGCCGCGCGCGGGCCACGCGCTGAGCGAGCCCGGCATCGCCCAGGCGCTCCTGCGCGCCATGGACCGGCTCGCCGCCCGCGCCGGGAGGGCCGCGTGAGGCGCGCCCTCCCCGAGCGGCGCCTGCATCCCCGCCTGACCCGGCGGGGCCTCCTCGGGGGCGGCCTGCTCGCGGGCGTCCTGGCGGCGGCCGGCGTCTCCGTGGCCGCGCGCGGCGGCACGCTGCGCCTGGCCGTCGCGGGTCCGCTCCCCGGCCCCTGGGAAGGCGCGGCCCTCCTCCCCCTCGTGGAGGCGGGGCTCGCCGAGGGGCTCGTGGAGGCCGGCCCCGGCGGCACCCTGCTCCCCGGCCTCGCCCTGTCCTGGGAGGGCGGCGGGCGCGACTGGCGCCTCGCCTTGGACCCGGCCGCGCGCTTCCACGACGGCCGCCCCGTGACCGCCCGTGACGCCGCCGCCTCGCTCGACCGCGCGGGCTTCGAGGCCGAGGCCCGGGCCGAGGGGGGCGCCCTGCGCCTTCGGCTGCCCGCCCCCGACCCCTCGCTCCCCCTGCGCCTCCTCGACCCCGCGCTCGCCGTCTGGCCCGGCGGGCGCCCCGGCCCCGTGGGGAGCGGCCCCTACCGGCTGGACTCCGCCGGGGCGCCGCCCTGGCGGCTCCGGCGCGCCGAGGGGCACCCAAGGGGCGCCGCCCTCGCCCACTTCGACGCCGTCGCCCTGCTCCCCCTGCCCGACCCCGAGGCCCGCCTCGCGGCGCTGCTCGGGCGCGAGGCCGACGCCGCCCCCCTGCCCGAGTCCCTGCGCGGGGCCGCACGGGCGGCCGGCCTGCGGCTCGCGGAGGGGGTCGCGCACCGGCCCGGGCTCGTGGCCGGCGGCGCCCGCCCCGCGACCGCCTGGTGGTGGGCCGCCTGAGGCGCCCCGCGCCCTTGCAACCCCCCCGCCCCGCCCGTATATCCCCCCTCGACAGGGCCGCGCCGGCCTCCACCCCCGGCGCCCACGGGACGATCTCGGGCCTTGGCCCGCCGCATCGCCCGGATCGCCCATGACCGAACGCCCCCTCGCCGAACCCCTCACCGATCTCGTCGCCCGCGCCGCCATGGACCGGCGCCTGGCCGGCATCGCCCTCCCCGTGGCCGGGTCCCTGGGCCTCGAGCTCGTGCGCGTGCGCCTCATGGGCGGGCAGCGCAAGACGCTCCAGGTCATGGCCCAGAAGCCCGACGGCACCATGGAGGTGGACGACTGCGCGCGCCTCTCCACCGCCCTCTCGGCCGCGCTCGACGTGGACGACCCGCTCGCGGACGCCTACACGCTGGAGGTGTCCTCGCCCGGCATAGACAGGCCTCTCACGCGCCTCAAGGACTTCGCCGACTGGGCCGGCTTCGAGGCCAAGATCGAGCTCTCCGAGCCCGTGGACGGCCGCAAGCGCTTCAAGGGCGTGCTCCAGGGCACCGAGGGCGACGAGGTGCTCCTCCAGATCGAGGAGGGCGCCGGGACGGTCACGGTGGGCCTGCGCTTCGACTGGCTCGCCGACGCCAAGCTCGTGCTCACCGACGACCTCATCCGCGAGACGCTCCGGGGCCGCAAGGACGCCGGCCAGATAGACGAGGCGCAGTTCGACGCCGTCGAGACCATCATAGACGGGGAGGAGGACGACGACTCCCCGGCCAAGGAGGAGACGCACTAATGGCCATCACGTCCGCCAACCAGCTGGAGCTCCTGCAGACCGCCGAGGCCGTCGCGCGCGAGAAGATGATAGACCCCGGCCTGGTGGTCGAGGCCATGGAGGAGTCGCTCGCCCGCGCCGCCAAGTCCCGCTACGGCGACGGCATGGACATCCGCGTCAAGATCGACCGCAAGACGGGGCGGGCGACCTTCACGCGCGTGCGCACCGTGATCGGGCCCGAGGACGTCCTGGAGAACTACCAGGCCCAGCTGACCGTGGACCAGGCCCGCCCCTACCTCGCCGACCCCAAGCCCGGCGACGAGGTGGTGGACGAGGTCCCGCCCGTCGAGCTCGGCCGCATCGCCGCGCAATCGGCCAAGCAGGTGATCCTCCAGAAGGTCCGCGAGGCCGAGCGCGACCGCCAGTTCGAGGAGTTCAAGGACCGTGTCGGCACCATCGTCAACGGCACCGTCAAGCGCGAGGAGTACTCCAACCTCATCGTGGACGTGGGCGCGGGCGAGGCCATCCTGCGGCGCACCGACAAGATCGGCCGCGAGGCCTGGCGCCCCGGCGACCGCATCCGCGCCTACGTCAAGGACGTCCGCCGCGAGCCGCGCGGCCCCCAGATCTTCCTCAGCCGCACCGCCCCCGAGTTCATGGCCGAGCTGTTCAAGATGGAGGTGCCCGAGATCTACGAGGGCACCATCGAGATCAAGGCGGTCGCCCGCGACCCCGGCTCCCGCGCCAAGATCGCGGTGGTGAGCTACGACAACTCCATCGACCCCGTCGGCGCCTGCGTCGGCATGCGCGGCAGCCGCGTGCAGGCCGTGGTCAACGAGCTGGGCGGCGAGAAGATCGACATCATCCCCTGGAACCAGGACATCCCCACCTTCCTCGTCAACGCGCTCCAGCCCGCCGAGGTCAGCAAGGTCGTCATAGACGACGAGGCCACGCGCATCGAGGTGGTGGTGCCCGAGGAGCAGCTCAGCCTCGCCATCGGCCGGCGCGGCCAGAACGTGCGCCTCGCCTCCCAGCTCACCGGGCTCGACATCGACATCCTCACCGAGGAGGAGGAGAGCAAGCGCCGCCAGAAGGAGTTCGACGAGCGCACGCAGCTCTTCATGGCCACGCTCGACCTCGACGAGTTCTTCGCCCAGCTCCTGGTGGCCGAGGGCTTCAGGACGCTGGAGGAGGTGGCCTACGTGGAGCGCGACGAGCTGCTGGGCATAGACGGCGTGGACGAGGACACCGCCGACGAGCTGCAGGCGCGCGCCCGCGACCACATCGAGGCCGAGCGCCGCGCCATCCTGGACCGCGCGCGCGCGCTCGGCGTGGAGGAGGAGCTGATCGAGTTCCCCGGCCTCACCCCCCCCATGGTCGAGGCGCTGGGCCGCGAGGGCATCAAGACGGTGGAGGACTTCGCCACCTGCGCCGACTGGGAGCTGGCGGGCGGCTGGACGGAGGTGGACGGGCAGAGGGTCAAGGACCAGGGCATCCTGGAAGGCTTCGGCCTGTCCCTGGAGGACGCCCGCGCCATGGTCATGAGCGCGCGCGTGGCGCTGGGCTGGGTGGACCCCGACGAGGTGGCCCGCGCCACGGCCGAGGCCGAGGAGGCGGAGGAGGCCTGAGCCTCCTCCGGTCGCCATGACCCGAGGGGGCGCCGCCAAGAGCCGCGAGGAGCCCGAGCGGCGCTGCCTCGTCACGGGCGAGACGGGGCCCAAGTCGGGCCTGATCCGCTTCGTGCTCGGCCCCGACGGGGCCGTGGTCCCGGACGTGGCGGGAAAACTGCCCGGCCGGGGCTTCTACGTGACCGCCTCGCGCCCCATGTTGGAGAGGGCGCGGCAGGGGCGTTTCGCCCGCGCCGCCAAGGCGCCCGCGACGGTGCCCGACGACCTCGCGGACCGGGTGGAGCGCCTCCTGGCGCTGCGCGTGGTCGAGCTCCTGAGCCTCGCCCGCAAGGCGGGGCTGGCCGTGGCGGGCTTCGAGAAGGTCAAGGAGGCCCTGGTCAGGGCCGCCGAGGGCCTGGGGCGGCGGGAATGGGCGCGCGTGCGCGTCCTGCTCCAGGCCTCGGACGGCTCGAAGCGGGGCAAGGAGAAGCTCTGGACGCCCGAGGGGGCGCGCTGGTTCGGGATGCTCACCGGCGCCGAACTCGGCGCGGCCTTCGGCCGCGAAAGCGTGATCCACATGGCCCTGGCGTCTGGCGCCCTGGCCGACCGTGTTGTAGAGGAGGCCGCGAAACTCCGCGGCCTCCGTGAATCCGACCCTGACCTGGACGGCTCCACCAATGGGGGTGAGGGCGGTCCCGAGGACGAAAGCGTTACATGACCGACACCGGCGACAAGAGACCCCTCGGCGCCCGCCCCCCCCTGGGCGCGGCCCGCCCCGGCCAGGTGAAGCAGAGCTTCAGCCACGGGCGGACCAAGAACGTCGTGGTGGAGACCAAGGCCCCCAAGCGCGTCCTGCGCGGCCCCGTCGCGGCCCCCGCGCCGGGGCCGGGCGCCGGCCCCTCGCCGCGCCTGGGCGACCCCTCGCGCCGCCCCGCCGGCATCTCGGACGCGGAGATGGAGCGCCGGCTCAAGGCCGTCGCCGCCGCCCGCGCCCGGGAGGCCGAGGACAACGCGCGCCGCGCCGCCGAGGAGGCCCAGCGCGCCGAGGAGCGCGCCGCCCGCCGCGCCGAGATCGAGGCCAAGGAGCGCGAGGAGGCCGCCCGCCAGGAGGAGATCCGCCTCAAGGCCGAGGAGGAGGCCCGCAAGGCCGCCATCGCCGCGCGCAAGGCCGCCGTGGCCGCCCAGGCCGCCTCCCAGGCGCCGCGCGGCCCCGTGCCCGGCTCCGTCACCGAGGAGGACCGCCGCGCCGCCCTCATGGCGCGCAAGCCCGACAGGGAGCGCGGCGACGCCCGCGGCCCCGCCCAGGACAAGGCCAAGGGCAAGCCCGCCGGCACCGAGGACGCGCGGCGCGCCGGCAAGCTCACGCTCAACCAGGCGCTCGACGGCGAGGGGCGCCAGCGCTCCATGGCCGCCATGAAGCGCAAGCAGGAGCGCGCCCGCGCCAAGGCCATGGGCGGCCACCAGGAGCGCGAGAAGGTCGTGCGCGACGTGCAGGTGCCCGAGGCCATCACCGTGGGCGAGCTCGCCAACCGCATGGCGGAACGCACGGCCGACGTCATCAAGGCGCTCATGCGCATGGGCGTCATGGCGACCCAGAACCAGTCGCTCGACGCCGACACGGCCGAGCTCCTGGTCGAGGAGTTCGGCCACCGCATCGCGCGCGTGTCGGACGCCGACGTGGAGCAGGCCATCGACGCCGTCTCCGACCGCCCCGAGGATCTCCAGCCCCGCGCGCCCATCGTCACCATCATGGGCCACGTGGACCACGGCAAGACGTCGCTGCTCGACGCCATCCGCCACGCCAACGTGGTGGCGGGCGAGGCCGGCGGCATCACCCAGCACATCGGCGCCTACCAGGTGACGACCGACGGCGGCCAGCTCATCACCTTCCTGGACACGCCCGGCCACGCCGCCTTCACCTCCATGCGCGCCCGCGGCGCCCAGGTGACCGACATCGTCGTCCTGGTGGTCGCCGCCGACGACGCGGTGATGCCCCAGACGGTGGAGGCCATCAGCCACGCCAAGGCCGCCGGCGTCCCCATGATCGTCGCCATCAACAAGGTGGACAAGCACGACGCCGACCCCCGCAAGGTCCGCACGGACCTGCTCAGCCACGAGGTCGTGGTCGAGGAGATGTCGGGCGACGTGCAGGACGTGGAGGTCTCGGCCAAGACCGGCCAGGGCCTCGACGCGCTCCTGGAGGCCATCGCGCTCCAGGCCGAGGTGCTGGAGCTCGCCGCCAACCCCGGGCGCCCCGCCATGGGCGCCGTCATCGAGGCCAAGCTCGACGTGGGCCGCGGCCCCGTGGCCACCGTGCTCGTGCAGAACGGCACGCTCAGGAAGGGCGACATCTTCGTGGTGGGCGAGAAGTGGGGCAAGGTCCGCGCGCTCGTCAACGACAAGGGCGAGACCGTCGCCGAGGCCGGCCCCTCCGTGCCCGTGGAGGTCCTGGGCCTCAACGGCACGCCCGAGGCCGGCGACGTGCTCAACGTGGTCGAGACCGAGGTCCAGGCCCGCGAGATCGCCGCCTACCGCGAGAACCTCTCGCGCGAGAAGCGCGCCGCCGCCGGCGCCGCCCAGACCCTCGAGCAGCTCATGGCCCGCGCCAAGACCGACGCGGCCACCGCCGAGCTGTCGCTCGTGGTCAAGGCCGACGTGCAGGGCTCGGCCGAGGCCATCGTCCAGGCCCTTGAGAAGGTCGGCAACGAGGAGGTGCGCGTGCGCGTCCTCCACTCCGGCGTCGGCGCCATCACCGAGAGCGACATCGGGCTGGCGGAAGCCTCCAAGGCCCCCGTCATCGGCTTCAACGTCCGCGCCAACGCCCCGGCGCGGGCCGCTGCCAACCAGAAGGGCGTGGAGATCCGGTACTACTCGATCATCTACGACCTCGTGGACGACATCAAGGCGGCCGCCTCGGGCCTCCTCAAGGACGAGGTGCGCGAGCGCTTCATCGGCTACGCCCGCGTGCTCAAGGTCTTCAAGGTCAGCAACGTCGGCCAGGTCGCCGGCTGCCTCGTCACCGAGGGCGTGGCGCGCAAGTCGGCGGGCGTCCGCCTCCTGCGCGACAGCGTCGTCATCCACGAGGGCACCCTCAAGACCCTCCAGCGCTTCAAGGACCAGGTGCCCGAGGTCCAGTCGGGCCAGGAATGCGGCATGGCCTTCGAGAACTACAACGACATGCGCGAAGGCGACGTCATCGAGATCTTCGAGCGCGAGACCGTCGAGCGGTCGCTGTAAGGAAGGCCGGGGAGACCCGCGCTCGGGGCGATGGCCCCTCGCCCCCGGACCCCTCCGCGTGCGGGCGCCCAGCCCCCGGGGTGGAGCCCCGCACGGGGGGGGTCCGGGGGGCGCCCGCGTCCCCCGGCCTTCCTCTACTTCCTTGCCGGCCGCGCCGT
>ERZ1066120.752-NODE-752-length-26076-cov-40.964990_pt1 | contig 26076 bp, 23 predicted proteins | sample MGYA00382767_ERZ1066120 | MGnify/ENA primary metagenome ERZ1066120 (study PRJEB33369, sample SAMEA5778350) | biofilm metagenome | biome: Industrial cooling water; feature: Water cooling tower basin; material: Biofilm | place: United Arab Emirates | collected...
TTGTGTAAATCTTGTGGAACGGGCATCCTTGCCCGTTTCATACATTAATAAACTTGCTTAAAAAGGTCTGTAAGTACTTTTTGTCTAAATTCGTGGTACGCTTCTACAGGTCTTCTGAAGCAGAACGAATTTTTGGCTTCCAAGCATCGGAAGTGACTGGTAATGATTTTGTTAATGATTGGCAGTTTGTATTTCCTGATGATTTAGAAGCAGTGATGTCGGTGCGAAATAAATTACGATATGGTATTGAGCAACGTAATATTATAAGCAACCGTAATTATAGAAAAGATGGTTCGGTAGTGTACTGTGAGTGGTATAATTCAACTTTAGTTTCGGAAACTGGCAAACTAATTTCGGTGTTATCTTTAGTACTGGATATTACCCCGCACGTTCGACTCGAAGTTGAACGTACAAAACTTTTAGAAAGGGCACAAGCTGCACAGAATGAAGCTGAATCAGCTAACCAGATTAAAGACCAATTTCTTGCAGTTCTTTCTCACGAATTACGTTCCCCTCTTAACCCAATTTTAGGGTGGACAAAGCTATTAAAGTCGCGCAAGTTTGATGAGGTAACTGTAACTAAAGCATTAGATACTATAGAGCGTAACGTTAAATTACAAATTCAACTAATTGATGACTTATTAGATGTTTCACGTATTTTACGAGGAAAGCTAACTTTACATGAAGCAGTCGTTGATTTAAGCTTTGTCATCGATGCAGCAATTGAAACAGTGCGATTAACAGCAGAAGCCAAATCAATTAAAATCCTTTCTTTTGAAAACAACAGCATTGTTCAAGTTAAAGGTGATACCAATCGCTTACAGCAAATTGTTGGAAATTTACTTACCAATGCAGTTAAATTTACACCAAATGGAGGACAAGTCGAAGTTTACTTGTCGGTTTGCAATTCTCAATCTATTTCTTATGCTCAAATTCAAGTACGCGACACAGGGAAAGGAATAAACCCAGAATTTTTACCATATGTATTTGAACAATTCCGTCAAGCAGATAGCAGCACAACTAGAAATTTTGGTGGCTTGGGTTTAGGATTAGCAATAGTTCACCATTTGGTAGAATTACATGGTGGTACTGTGACAGCAGAAAGTGCAGGAGAAGGACAAGGAGCAACCTTTACTGTGAATTTACCACTAATCTCATCTCCTGATTTTATTGCTTCAAACTCAAACTCTCAAACAATACCTAATTTAGAAGGTATAAAAATTTTGATTGTCGATGATGAAGCTGACACGCGCGAATTTTTAGCTTTTTTACTGCAACAATATGGGGCAATAGTAACAGTTGCAATATCCGCTCATGATGCTCTAGCAAAATTTTCCGACATATTGCCAAATATATTACTAAGTGATTTAGGAATGTCTTTAATGGATGGTTATAGTTTAATTCGTCAAATTAGAACTATGCCCGAAGAACAAGGAGGTCAAATTCCTGCAATTGCACTAACTGCGTTTGCTGCTGATATTAATAAACAGCAAGTATTAGCAGCAGGTTTTAATCGACATATTGCCAAACCTGTAGAACCTCTACAGTTAGTTACATTGATAGCATCCGTCTTAGAAATGCAATAGTATATTTATTAAGTTAAAAGTCGGCGCCGTACAAATTTAAATACTCAACGGCCACCAAAAAGCCGGGGTCATGACCCGGCTTTTTGTGTCTACGTCGTCTCGATTCAACAGCCGTCTGGCCCACAGAAACTGTGCCCGTACAGTACCTCCGCGTCACAGATATAGGCAATGCCCGCATAGTCGTTGAAAAACTTCACTCCGACCTGATCTGCAATATTCTCGGCCATATCCCGATTTTCGGTGAGCACCTCGAACTTTATATTCGCCTGGGTGTCAGAAACGCTGGGTTGTCCCGACGAGCGCACGTTGCGACTGCCTTTACCGCCAGTCTCCACCACCGTATAACCAGTTGCCCCAGATTCATCGATGATATTGGCGATTTTTTTCAGCAGAATCTTTTCTGTGACGATGACAAGCTTTTTGGCTGGCTTGGCCATGTTGGTTACCTCCTTACCGTATAATTAATGATCTTGTATGTTGATCTACTTGGTCTGCCAAACCAAGGTAGCGCCGACAGACTGCCACCCGTCTGGGATTAGCCGCCGCCAAGAGCCTGGGCAAGCCCGACGAAGAGTGGTATTGCCAAGCCGATCGCAATGGGCGTACCGATGGCTGTGGAGGCACCGATGTACGCGGAGGGATTGGCCGACGGGATACCGGCTCGCAACGTGGGTGGGCCTGAGATGTCTGAACTAGAGGCGGCGATGACGGCCAGAACCACGACACCGCCCATGCTGAATCCTGTAGCGTAGTGGGCAATCATACCGAGACCGAAGGCGATGAACCCATGCACCAGCGGTGCCACCACGCTATAAACGACGTACCACTGGGCCACCTTGCGTAGTTCGCCAATCCTTGACCAAGCCTCCATACCCATGACCAGCATCAAAATCGAAAGCAGACCGCGGAAGAGGGGATCGTAGAAGCTTTTATAGACACTTTCTGGACGGGCGAACAGGCCAAGAGCAATGCCGAGCAACATTGCCGATAGGGCAGGACCTTGGAGGCTTTCCTGCACGATCGGCCATATCTTGACCCGATTATCCGCAGCCCCCTGCTGCTTGCTAAGGTACTCTTGCCGGCTGCTGGGATAATCTTGCTGATCGCGGTAATCGCTTGCTGCAACGGGCTGCTTGCTGAGATACTCCTGCTTGCTGAGATACTGGTCTTCTGCCCGGAGCTTCTTCTTGTTGAGATAAATATTGGCCACCACAATCGCAGTTACGAGTGCTGGGATATCCATGAAGGGATAGAGTGCGCCAGCCCATGCCTCGTATTGGATATTTTGTTCTTCAAGTAGTGTCAGGGCGGCGGCCATGGTAGAGCCACTCACGGCACCAAACAACCCCCCGGTCGCAATCGCATCCACGGTTTTGACCTTCGGCAGCTTGGCTAACGTATAGCGCGCAATGAATACGATAAGAATTCCTAATGCTGCTGCAAACGCTGCAGGTAACACCATCTCCATCAGGTTGGAATTACGGATCGCAATACCACCGGTCAGACCGATTTTGGTGAGCAGCATGAAGATGATGATCTTACAAATCGACTCTGGAATTTGCAGTTGGCTACCGAGAGCGGCAATGACCATACCACCAATCAGAAAGCTGAGTGTTGGAGACTGCAACTGTTTAACGAAGTCCATTAAAAAAAGGGACCAAAAATCCACGAATACCTCCTTGTGTCTCCTCTGACGAGGAGTAGTGCAATAAATGAACTAAGTAAACTCTAAAGAGTTAAAGAAAGTTAGAGTGAGGCGCTTCACCTCTCAACCAGGTGTTGCACGAGAACCTATAGACAGGGCTTACGGTTATTGCCCCGGTCGGTTCAGAGATCAAAGTTAGGATACCGCCAAACAGGGCGGCAAAAAAGCCGCCATAAACTGCGCCATAGAGTCCGCTTCTGGCCCCCACACCCAAAGGTCAGAGCCAAGGTAATGAGATAACAGCAGTCGTTACACCGCCGAAGATAGCGCCCCCGAGGTTATTAAACCTGATGAGATTGGTGATTGCCATAACTGAGGTAAATGAACGGTAGGTCAAAAGAACTAGATGCGACCCATTTCATAGAAAGGATGGGTTATAGATAAAAGTCGGCTAGAGAATGGAATCTAACATCTGCGATCTCGCACTCAAAGAAGTCTCAACAACAGACTGCCGAGAATGATTGCCGAGTGACTTCAAGCTTTGAAAAACTAAATCGTAATAGTTAAATCATTTGGATATTCTTAACTGTACGCCACTCTGGGTAGTAATACTTACTGAGTGATCAAGAAAAAAGTTTTTGTATGCATAGGGATTCTTCTATGGTTTTTAGATCACTGACACCGCGAAGCCAACGGTCGGGGGCAGAAAGCCGAGTGTCGGGGACTGCAACTGCGCCACGAAGCGCATCAAGAAATCGGACAATAAATCCACTTTGTAATTCCTCCTCGATCAGATATTAGGGGTCAGGATGACAGATATGTGCTTAAATGACCAGATAGCACTATTCTCAACAAGATCTAAAAAACCGGGTTTGGTGAACGATAAATAAAGCTTTCCAATCGGTATGATCGGCAATAAACCCGGTTTTTGCCCTAGGTGCAAGCTATAAGTTAAGATTATCTTAAAATTCGCACAAATTTGCGCTCGCTCTACATAGATCTGCTAACTAATTTCAAATTTAAATCATAAGTTTTCCTTTTATTCTCAGAAAACCCGTATATCTCTGGTCAATGTAAATTGCGATTGGGAGAGCCTACCCAAACCTGATTTGCCTTTGGTAGTGGGTATGGATGGAGGATATGTCCGCTTAATTGATAAAAAATCGTCTAACTCTGGATATTTTCAAGTAATTGCAGGTAAAAGTATAAAAGCTGACGGTACATCTAAGTGTTTTGGCATGGTTCTCTCTTACGACACCAAGTCACGGCGCCGCATATTTGAGGTATTGAAGTCTCAAGGAATGCTTCGGAACCAACAGGTAACATTTCTATCAGATAGAGAATCAAGTATACGCTAACTACAGTATTATCTCAATCCCATACGCTGCTTTTCAAGAATAAATTGAAACAATACAAAAATGATAATAGCTTCGTGATTACCAGTACCGAGAGGGATTTCTACTAGCACTCCGTCTTCAAGTTGGTAACGCAAGTCTTATCTGTCCGGAACCCGGTTAGATATTCCTCAACTGTCATTTTAACGGGTGGAAAGGGACACTTTGACCATCCTTATATATAGGAGTCGGCGCCGTTCATCTGTCCCCATGATAAATTTTTCATCGAATTGCTACAAACTGCTTTCTTGGCACCAAACCTGAAGTGCTACATATAATTAAATCTCTGTAAAATTACTTAAATAAATATCATTATTCAAAAACTATATAAAATTATCTTAAAATTATCAAAACTTTTTAATTTTAATTAGTAGAAACACTTATAAATTAGAGCGTATCTATTTTGGATTATTTCGGCTTTACACAATGAATATAACTAATAAAGTTTTGATTAATTACGTGAAAATATCTAGCCATTTTTAACGAGAATGAGTAACTTAGATTTATCGAGAAAACGAACAATAAAAACACACACTTAATATGAAAGCTACTGCAATTGCTTGTCTCATTATCACTGGAATTGGAGCTACTGTTATTGGTAATTCTGCACCCGCTCATGCCGCTAGCTTCCGCTCATGTACCAACAGCCAATTTAATATTGCAGATAATGTAACAGGTACATCTGATTGCCAAATTAGTAATGATTATAGTCAAGACTTTTTAAATACAAATCCTTCTACAGTTAACCAAGCTGGATTTTTTGGTTTAACTAATTGGGAATTTGGTGGCAAAATTGGTGAAAATTCTGGTTATGGTGGCATAGGTTCAGGACAGTCAGGAACTTGGAATATATCCAATGTTATTCAAAACTCTTGGGACAATATCATGCTGGTCTTTAAGTCTGGACAAGGAACAAATCTTGTTGGCTATAAGGTTACTGATGGCGTAACTTCTGGAAACTGGATTTCCCCTTTTGAACAAGTTGCATTCAATTTCAATGGCAAGAATAGCAAAGATGTATCTCACATTAGTGTTTATTATACCAAAGGCGCCAAACCACCTGTTACTTCGGTTCCAGAGCCAGGTACTATAGTTGCTTTAAGTTTAGTATCCGGTTCAATATTAGTGTCGCGTCGTCGTAAAAACCAAACTGTCGGCTAGTAAAGACGCGACATGTCGCGTCTTTACATGTACTCGATTTAAAACAAGAATTTGACTGTGAAGAGAAATAATAGTGTAATTTTACGCTCCGGCAATAGTTCGAGGTTTCTAACTCCTATTAACTATAAGTGTTGTAACTACGTTGAAATTTTTTGATAGCGTCACTTACCCTACGTCTAAAATTTCCTCTTGAACTGGACAAATGTAACAAAATTGCTATAATTTTAGGCTCTTAGCCTATAGTTGTGCTGTTTTGCTGAAAAATGAATAAGTTAATAACACGGTTGCAAAGGTTTATTATTTCTTTTTTAACAACGATTATTGTTTGTAAGTGTTTACTTGCACCTAATATTGCAGTTGCTCGTACTACTAATGTAGATAACGCATTTTGGAATAGTACTGAGTATTTATTTAGACATAATTTATTCCATAGTCCTGATGCCTTCCTACAGGGTAATACATTATCGGAGTTGGGTCGATACTATGTAAAAGTACCATTTAGGCGCCGACCTATGTCAAGTAATCAAAGTTTGACTTATCCAGTTAGCCGTAAAGTAAACCAAGTTGATAATTATCATGGTACTCACGTTGCTGACCCATATCGCTGGTTGGAAGACCCTGACTCAAAAGAGACTGCTGCTTGGGTTGAAGCTCAAAATAAATTGACTTTTGGCTATTTAAATCAAATACCATATAGAGATAAACTTAAGCAGCGTCTCACTAAATTATGGGATTACGAAAAATATGGCATTCCTTTTAAGGAAGGTAGTAGATATTTTTACTTCAAGAACGACGGACTGCAAAACCAGAGTGTTCTCTATACTCAAAAAAGCCTTGATAGCGAAGCAAATGTATTACTTGACCCGAATAAGCTTTCTGCTGATGGAACTGTAGCACTTTCTGGTTTATCAATTAGTGATAATGGCAAATTCTTAGCTTACGGCCTTTCTACTTCGGGTTCTGACTGGCAAGAATGGAAGGTTCGCGATATTGAAACAGGGAAAGATTTAAAGGATAATCTCAAATGGATTAAGTTCTCCGGTGCCTCATGGACAAATGATAATAAAGGCTTTTTCTACAGTCGCTACGATGAGCCGAATCAGAAAACCAAGCTTGAGGATGTTAATTATTATCAGAAGTTATACTATCACAGATTAGGTACGCCACAATCTGAGGATACTTTAATTTACGAGCGTCGCGACCAAAAAGAATGGGGTTTTAGTGGTAGCGTTACGGAGGATGGACGTTATTTAGTTATCTCAGTATGGTTGGGAACTGATTCTCGTAATTTGTTATTTTATAAAGATTTGACGCAACCGAATGCTGATGTAGTTGAGTTAATTAATAAATTTGAGTCAGACTTTAGCTTAGTTGATAGTGATGGTAGTGTATTATATGTTCGCACCGATTTAGAGGCGCCGCGCGGACGAGTAATTGCTATTAATACAAAAGAACCAGAAAGGGCAAATTGGCGCGAAGTCATAGCTCAAGCACCCGAAACACTCGAAAGCGTTAATATAGTTAATAATTTATTCGTTGCTGACTATCTTAAAGACGCACGTAGTCAAATCAAAATTTTTGATATTAACGGTAAATTTGTTCGTGATGTTGAATTACCGGGTATTGGGTCGGTTGGAGGTTTCAGAGGTAAACGTACAGATACCGAAACATTTTATAGCTTTACTAGCTTTACGGCGCCTGGTACTATCTACCGTTACGATATGGTAACGGGTAAAAGTAAAGTATTTAGACAACCCCAAGTAGATTTTAAACCTGATGATTACGAAGTTAAACAAGTTTTCTATACGAGTCAAGATGGTACTAGAGTTCCAATGTTTATTACCCACAAAAAGGGTATTAAGCTTGATGGGAATAATCCAACATATTTATATGGATATGGTGGGTTTAATGTCTCGCTAACACCAAGTTTTTCTGTCAGTAACTTAGTTTGGATGGAAATGGGTGGAGTATACGCTACGCCAAGCTTACGTGGAGGTGGTGAGTATGGCGAAGACTGGCATAAAGCTGGAATGAAGCAGAATAAGCAAAACGTATTTGATGACTTTATTGCAGCGGCAGAATGGTTGATAACTAATAAATATACAAAATCCGCTAAACTAGCAATTGGTGGTGGCAGTAACGGTGGACTTTTGGTAGGCGCCTGTATGACACAGCGTCCTGACTTATTTGGCGCCGCACTACCTGCCGTTGGTGTAATGGATATGTTGCGCTTCCATAAATTTACAATTGGTTGGGCATGGACAGCCGAATATGGTTCACCAGATAATCCAGAAGATTTCAAGACATTATATGCATATTCGCCACTGCACAACCTCAAAGCAGGAACAGCATACCCAGCAACCTTAATAACCACAGCAGACCACGATGATAGAGTTGTACCAGCACATAGCTTCAAATTTGCCGCAGCATTACAAGCAGCCCATAAGGGTTCGGCGCCTGTTTTAATTAGAATAGAAACAAAAGCCGGACATGGTGCAGGTAAACCAACAACAAAAATTATCGAAGAAGCAGCAGATAAATGGGCATTTCTTACGCGCGTCTTAGACATGAAAATGTAAGATGCGTGAAAGCTTCTAAAAAATAAATTAATATCTTGTGGGATGGGCATCCTTGCCCGTCCTGATATTGGAGGCACCCCGAAGTGAACCACGGTTCACATTTATTCATTTATATGTACTACAAAGCTAAAACGTATTGCTATGCTATTGTACCAGCATATAAAGTCAGGCGCTTGTGCAAGGAAATCTAGGGTATAGTGCCCCGAAGTGAACCACGGTTCACATTTTACGTATAAACGTTTTCAGTTGTATTATTTAGTACTTTAGTTTGGTATTGTTAGTCATAAAGGTATACACAGACTAGCCTAAAAATTTTTATTCATATTTTTCAACTTTACTGCATAAACAAGTTTCACCAGACATATCTAAGTTTAGAGAGCAATGTGAGGTTAAAAAACTTACAACTCTGTCAACTTAAATTAAGTGATAATTACTATGAAAAAGCTAGCTATTCTCGGTTCAGCAATCGCATTAACGTTAATAAGTAACGCAGCTACACATGCAAAAGTAACATCCCAGCCCACTGTGCAACAAAATTCTAACATTTCCACAAAAGTTGCTAACCCAGGAATGATTATTGCACAGGCTAGTAACATGACTGGCGCCTGGAATTGTAACGACGGTGGTGTTTATTTTATTCGCCAAGTAGGAAATCAAATATGGTGGTATGGTCAAAGTAGTGATGGTGGACAAACTTGGTCGAATGTATTTCAAGGTACGATAACAGGTAGCAGAATAATTGGTAGTTGGGCTGATGTTCCTAAAGGTAGTATAAGAGGGTATGGCGAAATGACCCTGAGAATTTCAGGTGGTCGTATTCAAAAAATCTCTGGTGGAGAAAATTTTGGTGGTAGTGTCTGGAGTCGTTAATTTGTGAACCGTGGTTCACATTTGTAGGGTGCGTGAAAGCTATTACAATCAATGTAACGAAAATTAAACTGCTTTCACGCACCATCTACCGAGATAGGTTAAATAAACATGAGTCAATAGTTATTTAGTAATACTTAACTGATAATGCGTTCTTTGCTCAAATTTTTATTCATCTTTTCTTGCTGCATGATTCTTTCATGTGTGCTGTGGGAACAGTTTGTAGTTAACAAGATATATTATTGTGTTTGGGGAATATCCTATATAGATTTTTTCTTTCCTGACCACTGGTATCACGGTTCTAGCGGTGGGGATATGATAAAGCCTGGTTGGAGTGTAAGCAAACTGAAGAATCTCTGGTATTACATTATTGCTGTTTCGATTTTTGTTAGTGCTGCACTTGCTTCGTCTCGTCCATCTTTCAGTAAAAGAGGGTAATTTTTGCTAAACTGGCGCCTACAAATAACTGTCCTAAGTCCTTGCTCAAATACACCATAGGCAAGGCGCCTCCACCCAACCTACGGTATAACGATATATTTAATACCATTTTTATGTGAAGATGCACATTATTATTCTTAGCCCCCCTTTATTAAGGGGGGTTGGGGGGATTTAATTATTTGCAGCTTCATATTAAATCGGTATAAGGTGCCTTTATGTTTAATATTTTGATGGTGAGGATTAGTTGTAAAAAATAAAATAACCTCGGTTGACTTCCGAGGGACTTTCTTCAAAGAGTTGCTGGTTCTCTAAGAATTTCAAATGTTTCTCCGTTGATTGTCAATTCATCGGCGCCGTTACTGCTAGCAACTGCTTCTGTTAATATTCTGGTTGCCCACTCTGTTAAGTTAAGTCCTGATGATTTAGCTATGTCTTGCATTTCTCGCTGCAAGTACGCTGGAATGTGTAAGGTTAATGCGACTGTTTCGAGTAAAGGTATTCGGGAGAGTCTTAACTCTTGTTCACTGTTACGGTAAGTCCAGTACTCACATTCATGCGCGCGGGTTTCGCCATCTTTTTCCAGAAAGTTTAATTTACCTAACTGGTAACAATAGAAGTTTTCTTTTTCTTCTAGTAATTCCGGACTACAATTCAAACAGTTCCAACAGCTTCGTATTGGTGTACTTGGTGTACATGATGATTTTGGCTGTGTATGTCCTGCATCTGATATTGCTGCGTCTACACTTTGAGGTGTGTTTGATTTATGCTCTGTTCGTGGTTTTAGCTTCTTTCTGCCTTTACTCCTATTCGATTCAGAGTTGTCGTTTTGTTTTTGGTATGCTTTTACTACTTGAATGATGTGGGTTGCTGTGATTTTACCGTTCGGCGCCGTAGAAACCGCTTGTTGCCAAACTTTTTGTTGTTCGGATGGAGTTAATGCAGTTAATGGACGCGCTTGACGTTCGTTTGCGGGAAGAATTTGTGAACCGTGGTTCACATTTTCATAAACCGCAGCAGCATCTATCAGGTAGTAAGCGGAACGTCGGGACATTTCCCAACGGTTGATGCAATACTCCTCGAAGGTGTCGTAACATTGCCTATACAGTCGCTTATCACGCAGTATACGCAACGCTTGTCCTATTTCCCAAAATGCCCGTAAACCTCGCTGAACTGTTGATTCTAAACTTTCTAGCTCTAGAACTTCAGCTTCTGAAAGCGCTTCTGGGTTGTTGGTATTTATTTGGTTGACATTACTATTCGGAGTTGAAGCAACTGCTAATTCTTGCTCACCGCCACTAGATAGTTGAAAAGTTGCACAGGAAGCAGTAAAGTCTAGATGTTCCATCGATATCCTTTATCTCTGGGTTAACGACTGCGTTATTGTTTATTTATCCATGAACTATCCACGGCGCCAGCACTTACTGTCACCGCTTTGTCAATGCTCTATACATATCCCGATTATATTGCACATGCAATAAATAATATTGCACAAGTTATGTGCTTTATGCAAACTTTTTACGTTTTGTATTGATTTTCCGTTCAAAGAATATGGGTAATTAGCCTTTTAAGTTTGTAGTTTCGTTTAAATTTTGCTCAAACCCTTGTAAATACAGGAGTTATACTTTTAAATAGGGTATACAAACCTTATAAATCTAAGAACGTGAGCGCTTTACCTCAACTGCTACTCAAGCGGGGGTATGGTCGGCTTTACATTAAATTTGCCTGTTATTGAAGTTACCAAGGTAAAAATTGTGACTGCCACATCTGTACCATCACTCATACAAGCGCGCCAAAATCGACTAGTTCAGTTGATGGAACAGCTGTTGCAAGATGGCTGGACTCAAACTGGAATAGCTGAGTTTATTGGCGTAGAGTTTACAACGGTGTACCGCTGGGTAAAGGGGAAGACTGTTCCCGAACCGGAGTCTAGGAACTTTGAGAAGTTAGCCCGCTTGAGTGGCGGAACTTCTCAAACGCTGCAAAAGTATCTAGATGGTGAAATAACTTTATCGGTATATCGTCAAGGTGTGGCAGGTAGGATGATGACTCAAGTAAAAAAGCGCTCGTCAAAACCCTCGAACGAGAAAATAAAGCAAGAGGTTTTAGCGAAAATTCGCTTGCTCGAACCCGCAGAAATTGCTGAAATTATTTCTGTCACAGCTGCTTTTCTAGCACAGCAAACGTAAAAAGTTAGGAGTTAGGAGTTAGGAGTTAGGGGGAGGGGATGCGACCAGTTAGTTGGCGAAAGCTCTTGGTTGGGGAATTTAGTTGGAAAAGGCTAGTAAGGTCTGCTGCTCTTATATATTTACTTTTTGCTGTTTTCGTCTATTTTCGGGCTGACAGTATGATTTTCTTACCTCAGCCATCTAGTTATCAAGACACAAAAGAGATTATTAAGCTTAAAAGTCCAGATGGTATTGAGCTTTCAGCACTGCATTTAATTAATCCTGCCGCAAAGTACACTATACTCTATGCTCACGGCAACGCTGAAGATTTGGGAGATATTAGGCAAGTACTAGAGAATTTAAATGCATTAGGTTTTAATGTATTTGCCTATGACTATCGTGGTTATGGCACGAGCCAAGGAACTCCCTCAGAACAGAATGCCTACAAAGATATAGATACTGCTTATAACTATTTAACTCAAGTTTTAAAAGTGGCGCCACAAAATATCATTATATACGGGCGTTCGGTTGGTGGTGGTTCTGCTGTAGATTTAGCCGCAAGAAAGCAAGTAGCTGGTTTAATTTTAGAAAGTACTTTTACTTCAGCTTTCCGTGTTAAAGTTCCTTTTCCAATTTTACCGTTTGACAGGTTTTCCAATATTGACAAAATCGATGATATTAAAGCACCTGTACTAATTATGCATGGTAAAGAGGATAATGTGATTCCTTTTTGGCATAGTCAACAGCTTTTTGAGGAGGCGCCATCACCAAAGCTGAGTTTGTGGGTAGAAGGCGCCAGCCATAATGATTTTACATATGTCGCTGGGAGGCGTTACGGTAAAGTTTTAAAGGAATTTATTAATCTAATTGAAAAGTAGTTTTACACGCTAAATCATCCAAATAATAGAAGATATTGGATTAGCAAAGCGAGGAATTATATATTTAGTGATTTGTGTATAATTGCGGAGTAACCGTAAAAACACTGCTTTGCACTATCCTGCTAAAATTAAGATGGGAAAATGCACAGTTTTCAATGTAGCATTTTTTACTAGTTTTAACCGTACTGTTAGATTTTGAAATAATTTGGGTACTCTTAGAGAGTAATTAAATAATCAAATAGTACTCGAATATTGAAACATTTAAAATCTAATTTAATAATTTTAAGGATTAATGATAGATTATGCAAGTTTGTCTAGTTACAGGTGGTAGTTCTGGTGTTGGTCTAATGACTGCTGTTGGTTTAGCTAAATTAGATAATCATGTACTTATTGCTGGTCGTTCTGCAATTAAAGGTTCTAAAGCTGTAGAATATATTCGTCAAACTACTGGAAATTCAAATGTTGAATTTCTTTCCCTTGACCTGGCTTCTTTAGATTCTGTTCGCAATTGTGTTAACATTTTTATCGCCAAAAAATTACCATTACATATATTAGTACTTAATGCAGGTATATTTAATCGTCGAGGTACCACAAAAGAAGGTTTTGAACTAATTTGGGGAACTAATTATCTAGGGCATTTTTTGCTTATACATTTGTTGTTAGATATTATGCAAAAGTCTGCTCCTGGTCGCATTGTCATCGTCGCTTCAGATTTAGGATTACGACCAAATGATATTAGTTGGAATTTATTAGTTAAAAAAACACATTTTAATTTTCTAGAATTATATTCTGTTTCTAAATTTTGTTTATTGTTATTAACACAAGAGCTTTCTCAAAAATTAGCTAACTCTCAAGTGACTGTAAATGCAGTTCATCCAGGATTTGTACAATCTAATATTACTATTTGGCATCGACTAAGTAAATATTTAGGTATCGGTATTTCTCCAGAAAATGGTGCATATAGTACTCTTTTTTGTGCTACTTCACCAAAATACTACAGTATCACTGGGCAATTTTTAGACAGTAATGCTCAAGAAATTACTTTACCTTTAAATGTGCAGAATAAAGAATTATCGCAAAAATTGTGGGAGCGTAGCTTATTGTGGACAGGTTGTAATGAACCAATAAATAAACACTCAATTAGTTACGATGGTAGCGATGGAATATGGGGACCATATAAGCTTAGTTTAACTCGACAAGAGATGGCTGTAATTAAAGACGAAATACTTGACAATGTTTTGCCAAACTACTCTATTAAATTGTTGTTAAATCACTTAATCAGAGCGATTATTAAAAAAGATTTTGGCTCAATTATGATGACGTTATCACAATACTTTTTTAGAAATTTTAATATGGAAAGGCACTTAGATTCGCCTATAATTATGCAATTATGTCAAGATGAAAAATTACTAGAAGAATTAACAACACATTTAGGAGAAAATTTTCTGCTATGGAGGTCTGAAATTTGGGCTAATTATCCTGCTCAGAAAATAATTCCTTATTGGCATCAAGATTTATACCCTTACTTGATTAAAAATCAATCTAAAAATATTTATGCTTATATAGCTTTAACAGAAATTAATGAATATAATGGTTTTGAATATATTCCCAACAAATATCTTCAAAATTGCTCTATAAAAATTACTGACCCTTTCAGTGGTAATAAGTTTTTTGAAATTCCTGAAGAAGTTACACAAAAGGCAATTCCTGTACTGTTACAACCAGGTGAATTTATATTATTTACTGATGAGCTTATACATTGTTCTTTACGCAATAATAGCGGTAAAGTAAGAATTGCTTTAACTCTAAGATTAACTCAGTCAGGTACAAAAGTTTTACAGGGTTATACTTCTAATTATTACCAACCAATAACTTTGCGCTCAAAAAATAGCTAATTTCATATTTCTCAACTAACCTCAAGTTTTACAGCGCTGTAAATTTACTTGCTGCGTTGTCTAATACTAGTATCCAATCGTTGCCTCGTCCTTTGGTTGGTGGTGTGAATTTTCTGGTTTCTGTCAAGGAAAATTCTTCTACTTTTGTTCCTTTTCCTTGACGTGGATTGTACCACTGAGCTTTGATTCGATTGCCTGTGATTTTTGATAGTTTAACTGTAATAGGGTTTCCTGTTGGTGTGTAAATAAATGCAAAGCTTCCATCTGAGGCGCCTGCTGCTCTTATATCTTCTGTACCGTTTATAATAATTGATTGGTCTGGTACGAGTTTTGTATAAGGTCGAGATTCAAATAATTTTTTTAAATAACCCATTTGGGTTGCCCCTGGTTGTGCTAATGCTTTTTGCCAAGGTGTTCTAGCTTTTGATATTGGTTCCCTTCCTGGTTGCCACATCTGCCAAATGTTATGGTTTCCGTAAGTGTGACCACAGGTGCCTGCTAGCATTGACCAATAGGCAGCTTGTCTGACATCAAAATCATTGAACCAACCATTTTCTGGTTTCCAATTAATTGGATGGTCTTCATAACATGGTTCTCCGTCAAGTGTGGGTTTTGACGGACTTAAAAGATAGTTTTGAGATGTAACTTTATAATTGGGTATATTAATAGCCATGTGACCCGATTGGAACATGTTAAAGTCAAGCCAATCATCGTTATGGAACCAGGTTGCTGAATTTGAGCCACCCTGTGGATGGTACGTCATTAGATGATTTCCTGTATCTCCCTGTTTTAACCCTTTTGCCATAGACCGAATTATAGCTAAGTGATTATCGTTCTCAGGGCTACGGTCTCCGCCTAGAATCCATATAATAGGCTTGTTTCTATAACGTTTGCCAAGATAGGCGCCAAAAGCTTCAGCATTTGTAGGTGTAAATATTTCTGGTCCAACACCCCATAGCTTTTTCCATTTATCTCCCCATGTTGGTAACATTCCTATGTAAAGCCCTAGTTTTTCGGCTTGATTTACAACATAATCAACATGCTGAAAGTAAGCTTCGTTGGGTTTAGTGGGGTCATTATCTTTTAGCGGCAGGTTGCCGTAAGCGTTGGGTTGCCTAAGTCCATCAAGTTCTGCTAAAACAACAGCTTGAATGACGGTAAATCCTTTGCGGGCACGGTCTTGTAAATATATAAGTGCCTCTTCACGATTTGCTCGATGGAATAGTTCCCAAGCTGTATCTCCAAGGTAGAAGAAGGGCCTACCATTTTTTTGAACTAAAAAACGTTTGTTTTGCTGCACTCTGAGAGTTTGTCCAGCTTGAGTTTTTTGTGAACAAGACACCGACAAAGCTATCCCTGAGCAGAGACTGAGAAAAGTACGTCTAGTTAAAGGTTTGTGCATATTTTTAAAGAATTCGTCGCATTATTAATTAAAGCGCACGGTAAAGGTATTGATGATGATTTTTTTGTGAAGCTAATAAGTTAAATGTAACTTAAAGCGTAGAAACATCTCTGACTGATGGGTGATTTGGCGCCAGTTAAAATTGAATAATCTTGTGTGTATGGATGGCGATAAATATTAATTTTGAGGAATTTGAACGTGAAACGCTCTAATGTATCTAAATTCTTGGGAACTAGTTTGTTAGTAGCTAGTTTGGTAACTGTACCTGCTACTATGCGCGCTTCTGCTCAAACTAGTAATACCAATACAACAACTACTACTACTGAACGAACAGTTGTGAATGATGCTGACCGCGCAACTGATAATAATTTTTCTGATGGTGACTGGGGATTAATGGGTTTACTTGGTTTATTTGGTTTGCTAGGTCGTAGAAGTAAGAAAAACGTAGAAACTGTTGCTTATGATGACCGAGGTACTGTTGGTACTTCTGGTACTCGCGTTCGTTAATTTGAACGTGGTTACATAAAGATGGGAATATATAAGAGAGACTGTACATGTACGGTCTCTCTATCGTTTATTATGGGAATGCGCGTTAAAATGCCTGTTCGAGTTAGAGGTTGTTTGAAAAGTGTCTTTTGATGTCATGCTGAGGAACGAAGCATCTCAGTATACAGGCTCAAACCCTAGATTCTTCGTTCCGCTGCGCTCCACTCAGAATGACAATTTATACCTAGTTCGACTTTTCAAACATCCTCTTAGAGTTGGGTTTAATTTCGTAGTTGGTTATAAATAGTTCTTTACCTTTTTTGGCGCCGCTTTGTTTGTAGTTGTTCATTCCATATTGCAATTCCCATTCATTCATGTAAAAAGATTTAAAGTTTTCTCTGATATAGGGTGAGTCGTCGTAAGTTATTAGCCAGCGTTGGGGACAGTTTTGTACGAGTTTTGCAAATCTTTGATGCTCAAATGAGATGTGCAAATCTCCTTCTTTACCATATAGTTTGGATTTAGTGGCTGTAAAATAAGGTGGATCTAAAAATAAAAATACGTTTTGACCTTCTGCAAGTAATAGTTCGCTATAATCTAAGTTTGTAATTTTTACATCTGCTGTTAAGATACTTTCTAATTTTTCTAAACGTAAGATAGATGATTCTGTAAACCTTTTGTGAAAAGCTTGCTCAGAATATCCTCCAGATTCGACGGTTCCAGAGAAGGTAATTCTGTTGAGAATAAAAAAGCGCACTGCTCTGTCAAAATCAGATAATTTAGTAATGTTTACTTTGGTTAATTCTTCAAATAGTTGTTTGCCGTTTGTATATTTATTTTTGATGCGATGTATTTCTTCTATAAGAGTAGGGAGGTGAGATTGAGAAAACTTCCAGAATAGGAAGAGTTCGCGATTTAAATCGTTAATCCAAAATTTGAGGTGAGGTAACTTTTGTTTTAGGTATATAAAAACAGAACCACCACCTATGAAGGGTTCCCTATACTCAGAAAAACTATCTGGTATATATTGGGCTATTTGGTCAATGGCTTTTGATTTGCCACCAGGGTAACGTAGTGGACTTTTTATCATAGTTTTGGTCATAGTTTACGTTATTACCTATGCGTTCGTAGACTCACGTTTAATAGTAAATCTTATAAAACGTATGTACCAAAATAAACTGATTATACATTTGAAGCGGTATTACTGGTGACTTCAATTTTGAGCTTTTCATTGTGTTGTGCTTCTAAAGCCAGTTTCTTAATTATTTTTTGTGGTTTTCCTTAAATATTTTTGAGTTAGCTACTAAAAATGATTCTAGTTCTGCTGGTGAGGCATCTGGGAATACGATGGCGCCAAGACTCTATTTTTGGCTATACAGCACGTTTGGGGATTGACCAAAGTGATATTACTCACAGGTAAACAACGATTTATACTATATCCCTCTCAAGGAGAAGCTGGTATTAGTATTTAATTACTAAAATTACAAATACTATTGCCGTAGTATGAGTTATGCGAAGAAAATTTCGGGAAAACTGTTTTATTACTTTAGACATAGGCTGTCTAATACTGAGAAAATTATATATTTGCTTTTAAGTGCATTAATAATTGTTAAAGTCGCGCAATTAATAGTTGAGAACAAATATGTGGTTGCCGTTCTCATAGCTGTAACAATGCTTATAATTGGTCTTTATCTATATTTCAAGCGACAAAGAGGTATTAGAGCTAATTGTAAACTAGATGATTTAAAAGATAAAAATAATTCGACTATAAATTATGACATCAATACAGGTGGCGGAAACTACAATAGATTAATTGAAGGTAATTATATACAAGGTGATTATATAAACATACAAGACAATCGTGTAGATATTAGTAAAGATGTTACTTCTATTCTTGATGATTTTCGAGTTATTATAACTAAGATGCAAAGTCAAGGATATAGTACAGAACAAGCGGTAGCTCAAATGGCTAAAGAGTTAGCCGAAGAGACTCGAAACAAACCTTACGTTAAAGGTAAGTTTCATATTGATGAAGATGCCTCGGACAGTGAAGTATCTGAAGAATTTATTAGACTTTTAATTCTGAATAACTATGTATTAAATAAAAAAGCACCACGGTATCAAGTTTATTCAGGCTCAGAAGACTCGGAAGATTATGAGGAAGAAATTGATTATAAAGGATATACAATTTATTTGGAATCAGACAAAGATGGTGTTTGGCATTACAAGATAGATGGTCTTTATTTTGGTGAAACTGGTGAAAATTATTCTAAATATTATGCTATCAACGAAGCGAAAGGAAAAATAGACGAAGAAAGATTTAGGAATTGGTAGATATGTAGTGCGAATTTAGCGTCATTAGTCAATTAAGGTTTTAAATTTAATTTGTAATGATAATTTAAGGAGATATGAAGATGAGTAACGGTGAAAATTGGACTGTTAACACAGGTGGCGGTAACTTCAACAGACATATTCAAGGTAGTTACATTCAGGGAGATTACTACGCCGCAGGAAAGCCTCAAAGCTTAGTGCAAGCAGCAGGCGAAATTCAAGCACTACTTAAACAGCTAGAAACAAGCTATCCTAGCGACACACCTGCAAGAGATATGGTAGTGGCAACGGAAGTCGTTAAACACCTCGAAAGTAACCCGACAATGAAACAAAAAGTTATAAATGCTGTTAAAGAAGGTGGTCTAGCAGCGTTTGAAAAAGCTATCGATAATCCAGCCGGGGCGTTTATTACTGGAGCAATTAAAGGCTGGCAGGAAGTAAAGAATAATTAGCGTTATTGAACACACTTGTAGTAACGATAAGCTTGCATTTACGAACTTCCGAGGTGCCTACAAATAACTCATCCAAATTTTTCAATTTTTTAGGATAGTAAAAATTGTTGGCGCCCTTCTAAAACTGTGAAAAGGCACAGAATTGCTATATTTGGTTTTTGTGCTAATTCTGTAAAAATTTCACTTTGCGCTCGTATGACTTAAATCACAATTAAGCAGTAATTTTATCACATAATATTAATCAGGTAAATTGGTAATTATATGTGAATATGAGTACCAAGCAATATATATAAATATTTTCTATATTATTTAGTGGTCGTATAGATGTTTTTTTTGAGAACACAATCAAGAGATTCATTATTGTTTATATTTGCTTGCTCGTTTGGGATACCATTACTGCTTGCAATAATTCATATTCTATTTACAAAAAGTATTTTTTATAGTGTAGTTGGACTAACTTTATTGTTATTGGGTTTCTTATTACGTTTGAGAAACAAAAATAGAGCTAGATTAGCACTGATAAATCAGGTAGAAGTAATACCAAGCAATCAAATAACAGTTAATACCAATGATACTTCTTATGTTGATACAAGGGGTGGTAATTATAATAGGAAAATTGGAAGAGATTATATACAGGGAAATTCTATTAAGGGCGACTTAGTAACTAAGAATATTACTATTGAAGGGCAAAAAGTAGAGGTTAGCTCGGATTATTCTCAGACATTAGGCGATTTCAAAGAAATTCTAGATGATATGATACTTAAAAGCTCAAATCCTGTGGAGGCAATATCTCAGTTTGCCAGAGAGTTAGCTGAAGAATTACGAAAGCAGCCAGAAATAAAAGTTTATTTAGATGCTAAACAAAGTAGTAATGAGCAAGAAGTAGTAAATAAATTTATTATAGATTTATTAACTAAAAGTTACGACCAAATTAGTCAAATTAATCAAATTATGCAAACTAGCCAAATTATTAGAACTAATCAAATTCAAAGAATTAATAACCCTAGTAATTTGGAGTATATAGAGTATTATACTCCTAACAATGAACTTGACAGAGATACTATAGAATATAATGAGTATACGATTAACTTAGCTAAAGATCATGAAAATATGTGGCATTTTAGAATTCAAAGGGAGGATGATTCTTTTTTAAATTTAGGTAAGCAGCGGCGTTTCTCAAGTAAAGATAACGCTATTGGAACAGCGAAGAAAAAAGTACAAAAAGACAGGATAGCACGTTGGAAGATTAATGGAAATACTTTTGAGTAAATTAAGATTGGTAATCAGAGTGATTTTGATATTTTCAAACAATGGTTGGTTTCAAACGGCGCCGTTTTGTTTTCAGATGCAGGTGCCTTTACTATGTTTAAGCAGGGAAATGCTGTGCGTGCTTTCTGAAAAGAATAATTCGAGTAGTGATAGTGAGCGAAACTGAGCAAAGGCGTGCTGCTATTTCTTCTAGTTTACCTTCGCCTTCGGGTGGAGGGACTTACAAATGTTTCACCTGCCATTAAGTCACCTAAGTAACCCGTGGACGATTTAAAATGTTGGCACCATATCCTAAAAATGTAAGCCTGAACAGCGCTATTATATTCGAGTTTTTAAAGTTTGTATTTTGATACTGCGTTTCTTGGAATAATTGACGGGTATAAGGGGAACAATATTATTACAGATAACCGATATGTGGCAGGAGATTGCTTAATTTATGAGATTTACGAGCGAGCCTTTAGATTTTCAAGGTGAAAACCTGAGTTACTACAACAGTTTAATTTAAAACCTATGGCTTATAGGGCACAGTTGAAACCTTCAACATAAACACAGTGCTGCTTTTATAATTCAGGCATTAGTTCATAGTAATTTCTCTGGAGCGACAAAGTTTCATTTAATGTGGCGCCCAAAATTGAAAATTATCTCCATCAGTCATATATATCATGATTGAGATAATCAATATTAATTATTTAGGGTATTTTTGGTTTGTATATCGCAATTATGGTCCATAAGTACAAAACTGGGCACCGAAGTCAGATGGTTAGTATAATAAAGAGTTGTACTTTGCCTAATTTTACCCAGTGGAAGCATGACTTTAAGCTTTATTTTCAATTATAAAAAGCCAAATCCATTAGATTTTTTTTCAAGGATTCTATAAAACATTCCGCCCGGATTATCAATTACTTCTTGTTGAGAAACTCTTTTATATTCTTCAATGGCAAGTCGCACTTGTTGAACGTCACAACGCATAATGCGGTCTTTCAATGTATGGTTAAGCGATATCCCAACCGCTTGAACTTCGTCAAAGATATTAACTTCGATAACTGGTTCCGTATCAAGTTGCGGACAAACTCTGTCAAATTTATCTAAAAACTCGATAGGGTTGGGAAGTGTGGCTAATTTTTCTAACAAGCGAATGCGGTCTTCATGATAGTTGTTGGACATAATAATCTCCTTTTTATTATTTGCGTGTATAAAGGTTGGAGCATGGAGCGCTTCCAACTTGTTTCTAGTATTTAAGTTTTGCTTCACGAGTTCAACGAATGTACTGCCGACTTTGAAGTGACTTTGCACGACTTTGACCGTGAATTCATATTCTTGATTTAAAATTGATACAGTATTACACACGCTTGCTTATGTCACAATCGACACTCGCTGTTTGTCAAGAAAAAATCAAAGAAGCTTCTGAGGCTAGAAAGATAAAAGGTTTAAGCCAGAACAAATTAGCTCATAAGTTAGGGGTAGCTAGTAGTACAGTCAATAAATTTTTTAAGGGAGAAGCAATTACAGCAGAGATTTTCTGCAATATTTGCGGACACCTCGAACTTGATGTCGAGCAAATCGCTGGTATTTCACAAGCATCAAGGCAAGTAAACGAACAATCGGCAGCTAAAAACGAGTCATTAAGTGAGACTATAAATATTGATGAACTAGTACAAACCGCACGTTCAAAGATTGGCGCCTATATTGAAGAACTTTGCGGCACGATGCGTGTACTTGATATGACACAGCCAATGGGGTTAGATGATATTTATACAAGCGTTAATATTTTTGAGAAGATTACTGGACGTAGACGGTTGTCTGTTGAAGAATTAATTGAAAATGTGTCTGGGGAAAATTTTGAGAGACCTGGCTTAGGGAGGGTACGTTCTGAACGAGTACCAGGTTTAGAAGCAGTAGCAAAATACCCCAAGCTAATGATTTTGGGTAAACCTGGTGCTGGTAAGACAACCTTTCTCAAGCATTTAGCGCTATTGTGTATGAAAGGTAGGTTTCAAGAAGACCGTATTCCATTATTTATCACCCTCAAAGATTTTGCGGAGGCGCCGAACCAGCCTAACTTATTTTCGTATTTGAATCAAATATTTATCAAATGTGGGTTTATAGCTAATAGAAACGCTGGTATTAATGCTGTAAAACAACTATTAAAACAAGGTAAGCTGCTTGTGCTTCTAGATGGGTTAGATGAAGTACGAGAAACTGATAGCACACGAATTTTAAAGCAAATTCAAAATTTTACAATTGATTACCCTATGAATCAATTTGTTGTTACTTGCCGAATTGCTGCAAGGGAATATACCTTCGAGAAGTTTACCGAGGTTGAAATTACCGATTTTGAATTGGAACAAATTAAATTTTTTAGCAGGAAGTGGTTCAATGCTAAAAATGATACGGTAAAAGCTGATAAATTTGTGAAAAAGTTACAAGATGATCAATCAATCCGTGAACTAGCAAGCAATCCGTTATTACTAACGTTACTGTGTTTTGTATTTGAAGAATCGGCAGAATTTCCCAAAAATCGCTCTGACCTCTACAAAGATGGTTTAGATGTACTGCTTAAGAAGTGGGATGGTAAGCGCAATATTGAACGCGACCAAGTATATAAGAAACTGTCCCTTAAACGTAAGGAGGATTTATTAAGCCAAGTTGCTTATTCAACTTTTGAACAGGGGCAATACTTTTTTAAGCAAGGAGAAGTTGAAGAACGTATTATTAAATATATACGTAACTTATCTGAATGTAGCGATGACCCAGAAGTATTACAGCTTGATAGTGAAGCAGTACTAAAATCTATAGAAGCGCAACATGGTTTGTTTGTCGAACGCGCGCGGGGTATTTACTCGTTCTCACATTTAACCTTTCATGAGTATTTTACGGCAAGAAAGGTTAAAGAAGCAGGTAACGACAAACTTTTACACACACTAACTACTCACATAGCCGAAACACGTTGGCGTGAAGTTTTTTTATTAACGGTAGGGATGTTAGATAACGCAGATTTACTATTGCAATTGATGAAACAACAGATTGATAAGCTATTGGGAGATGATGAAAAATTACAACAGTATCTTACTTGGGTTGAGGAAAAATCAAAGTCGGTGGAGGCGCCTTATAAACCTGCTGCTGTACGTGCTTACTATTTTGAAAGAGATAGAGACATAAACATAGACTTTTTCCTTACCCTTGCCCTTGACCAAAACCTCACCTTTATCGAAGTTGAGCGCCCCTACTTATCCCAAGATTTTAGTCGATACCTTATCCTCACGATCACACTCGACCACGACGACTATTTAAGGCGCAAAATGCAACAATTAAATAATGAACTGCCTGACCTAATATCAGATTTTGATTTTTACCCGTATCAAAAATGGTGGGAGGAAAATGGCGAAAATTGGATAAAGCAGTTTATGGCTATTAGGACTGAGCATTACAATATTGCTCAATGCTGGAAATTTAATAGGTCTCAAAAAAGATTGCTGGAAGAATATTATCACGCCAACAAGTTACTCGTTGAATGTCTCAACAGTGATTGTTATGTTAGCCGCGATGTTCGTAAATATATTGAAGATACGTTGATATTACCTATAAAGTCTATACCACCCGCGCGTTTTTAGTAATTTATCCTAAAGTTAGCAGTTGTGAGGGGAAATCAACTACTAACCTTCGTGTTAATAACCAGGGTAAACCTAATAAAACTTCTGCAATATCATCTCCTGCAACGACGGGAATAGTAAAGTTTTGCCCATCTAGACTAACAGTTCCAGCATAAACGTTAAATTGTGCGGTTGGACGGTTGCGGTTAGACGTGTTTTATCGTTATCAATAAGCTGCCACCCTAGAGAAACTGCGTTCTGAGTATTTACCGCGTTCCCATCCAATGAAGCCAGTATCAAAAAGAGCATCCACTGTTATTGTAGCTCCGTCTTCTGCTACGAAGTCTATTTCAAAGATTAGTTCATTGCTGTCGCTAAATTTTCCTTCAATCAATTTTTTTTACGATGCTCCGCTGGTATTAATTGAAACGTACAAATTAACCGACCTAGATGTTTTTGACGTGCTGAAAGTTTCGCTAATTTTTTATCAGCGTTAAGAAAGTAGTCGCCACTGTCCGGTTCGATAGCAATATACCAATTAGGATGATTGCCTATTAATTCATCAAGTAGACTATCATAAATTGCCCGTGCGCGCGCGATATATCCTGGGTTTGCTTTTTTGGGAGATAATTGTGAGGTGTACTGACGAATTCCTGCCCAAGGATTTATTTGTTGGTGTTGATTTGTAGCGTTGTTGGGAGAGGCGCCAGATATAAGAGTACTAGAAATAGACGAAGATTCAGAGTTGGTATTATTCATAAAATCACTACTATGAGTGGGATAAATGTTCCTATTAATATTTTACGCTGCTACATGCTCTGTATTTATTACGTATAAAGCGAAACTGTGATGATTGACTAGTAAAAATATGTCGTTATCTTTTATTAAATCGCCTGTGCAAGTAACTGGCAAGCGTTCGTTGTATGCAGTGGTGGCTATTTGATAGTCTTCTTGGTTTAGTTTTATATTGATAAGCTCTAGTTTACCTACGACAAACCCCATAATTGTGATGTTATTTGGGTGGTGTTGTTGAGATAGTTTGGTTACTATTCCCTGTATGGATGTGTTTGGGATGGTTGTTATTAAATCGCTTAGTATATCTAGTTGAGAACGTTCTTCAACTTTTTCTAGGGTTTCTAATATTTCTGCCATCCGTAGTGCATATGACCGAGTTGTTCTGTTTAATGGTAGGGTAATATCGTATTCGTCGTATTCTTGGTCATTAGTTGAGTTTACCCAAACTGATTCTTTTTCAGGGATGTAATTTTTTAGAAACCACCCGCGCGCTTTTAAATAATTGGTTATAGCTTTTGGGTCTAGGTTTGAGAGTATATTGGGGTCACGTACTGTAACTATCATATTGTTTCTCCGTTGGCTATTCGTTGCATAAGTGTTTGTAATGCATCTACACTAAAAATATTAGTCCGGGGTATATAAACAGTTACAGTAGTTTGATTGTTGCTTTCTGGTTGACCCCGTAACGATACCCAGTAAGCACAGCGTTTTAAACATAGTTCTGTTTCTGACTGCTGCAACCAGTCTTCGACTTTTTCGGGCACTAAGAGAATAATTAATAGTAAAGGGTTATCGCTGGGATTAGTGTTCCGATGGCTCATTATAGTTCTTTATTTCGAGTGGAAATCTAATACCGTCATTATCAAGTAGGTCTAGGTTCGTACATTTTAACTGTAAGTCAAGACGAGTCCGGCGCCGAGAACCTGGTGATACGATTCCTGTTATTGTTATACTAAGAACGGTTTAGAAATGTCATTTTGAGCGTAGCGTAATGCGGAGCATTTGCCGCAGGCTAGAATCTCTAAGATGCTTCACTGCACTGCGTTTCGTTCAGCATGACAAAGTTTATATTTAACCCGTTTGCAGTATACATCAACCCCTACCAAGTCTAATGGTCTGGGTGCAATTGGTTGATAAAGTGTT